>Ga0102812_10000064_pt1 | contig 75388 bp, 51 predicted proteins | sample ColrivemetaGS713_FD_79334 | JGI IMG/M metagenome (GOLD analysis project Ga0102812, IMG submission 79334) | Estuarine microbial communities from the Columbia River estuary - Flood tide ETM metaG S.713 | ecosystem: Environmental > Aquatic > Marine > Intertidal zone > Estuary | place: USA...
AGAAAGAATCGGTTATTTTAACAGTCCTGATAATGAGTGGCGTTACGAAGATTTTTTCTTTGATGAATTGATGCCTTTTGTTGAAAAAGAATACAGAATAAAAGGTGAGAAACGATTTCGTGCCATTGCGGGATTATCAATGGGGGGTGGTGGCTCTTTTATGTATGCTTTGCATCGTCCGGAATTATTTTCCTCTGCTTGTCCATTAAGTGCCTACATAGGGCCATCCTCACCCGAAGAGGCAAAACGAATGTTCCTAAGACCAGGTCATACAATTACTGAGAAACAGATTGGTCAATATTTTGACAGGCATAATGCTCTTCAGTTGATAGAAAATTCAGACGTGGAAAAAATAAAATCCATACGTTGGTTCATTGATTGCGGCGATGATGATTTCCTCTTTGAGGGGAATAGTCTGGTACATATTGCACTTAGAAAGAAGAATGTTCCGCACGAATTCAGGGTAAGGGACGGACATCTCAACTGGACTTATTGGCGGGAGAGTTTACCTCATGTTTTGTCTTGTGTTTCAGATGCTTTTCACCAATATTGAAAAAACTAAACTTGGATGCAATTATTCAACGAAATAAATAGTAATCAAAAAGCTATTTTTAGTCAATTATTAAGACTGGGTGTAATCCTGATCTTTTGTATGATAAGTATGCAGTTGACTGCTCAAAAAAGAGGCCTGGCATATGGATATCATTCTCCGGAGGATCTTGAGGTAATGTCGCCTGAGATCTCTTGGTGGTATAATTGGTATGTGGCCCCTGAAAATGCGGTTGCGGATGTATTTCCTGATTATGGATTTGATTTTGTTCCAATGACCTGGAATGCTTCATTTGATGAAAACAAACTCAGGCAGTTCCTTGACCAACACCCAGAGACAAAATACCTGCTTGCTTTTAACGAGCCAAATTTTAAGGACCAGGCGAATATGACGCCTTCCCAGATTGCTGCTCAATGGCCCAGACTTGAATCTATTGCCAATGATTATGACCTTGAAATTGTTGGTCCGGCCGTAAATTTTTGTGGTAATTGTGTGCAGGAAAATGGAGTTGTTTATACGGATCCTGTAGAATATCTGGATGATTTTTTTGCTGCATGTCCAGGATGTAAAGTTGACCATATCGCTATTCATAGTTACATGAATAATATTGGTGCGTTGAGCTGGTACGTAGGCTTGTTCAAAAAATACAACAAACCGATCTGGCTTACAGAATTTGCAGGTTGGGAACAAAACGGAACGATCAATAACATAAACGATCAGATCAATTTCATGATTGGAGCCGTTGATTATCTGGAGGCAGATACATCCGTTTTCAGGTATTCTTGGTTCATTGGCCGGGGGCAGGGCATAAACAACTATCCATATATTGACCTTTTGGGCGATAATGGAGAACTAACCCAACTGGGTGAGGTATATAAAAACATGCCTGTTCACGATTTGAATAATGTAGTTGAAATTCCTTCCACTATTGAAGCAGAGGCCTATAATAAAATGCAGGGAGTCCTGTTGGAGAAAACCAAAGATGTTTCCGGATTTGCTAATGTTGGATATTTTGATCCTGGCGACTGGCTGGAGTATAAGATCCTGGTTCCTCAGAGTAAAGTTTATGATCTTGGTTTTAGGTTTGCATCAACAAAAGTTGCTGGTTTGAAGATGCTTGTCGATGGAACTGAGAAACTCAGTCTTACCATACCCAATTACAATGGCTGGCAAAACTGGAACACACTCCAAAGTCAGGTTTACCTTGAAGCAGGAACACATACCATAAAATTATTGGCAGTTACTTCGGGCTTTAATCTAAATTGGTTTCGCATTGATTATTTAGCAGGGACCGAAGGAACGCTTGTTGGAATATCTGATCCGGTCATCATTTTTCCAAACCCCACCCGTTCCGGCATTTCAATTCAGACCGACCTGCCTGTTGAAAAAATCATCGTCAGGAATGTATTGGGAAACAATATTTTAACGAAATCATTCTCGAAATCCATTGAAATTGAAAATTTGGTCCCAGGTATGTATTTTTTAACGGTCACTGACGATAAAAACAGTTTTCAAATTACTAGAAAGTTTCACGTTCTTGACTAGTTTGGTCGCTGATTTTAACTTCAAAGGGTTTGGCTTAAGGCCCAAAGCAAGTAGCAGAAAATTTGAATGTTCCTTATATTTATAATAAGTTATGAAAAATTGTAAATTAAGATCTATAATCATTAAAACGTTAATCTTTCTCATTTTTTTGATTTTACCCACAGGGTTGTTTTCTCAACAAATTGCAGATACTACTTATAATCCAATAATTCAGAATCCAGAATATGAATTAGGAAAAGGGCCGGTAGTCTTTATTGACGAGGGGCACCACAACTTTCACACAAAAAATGGTCGATTTAAGGCTTTCTCAAACCTTTTGGAGAGAGATGGATATAACGTAAAAGAATACAAAGGTGTATTTAAGAAAAACGAATTAGTTAAAGGGAAAATTTTTGTAATATCAAATGCTTTAAATGAGCTTAATGTTGAAGATTGGTTTTTACCTAACCCCTCGGCTTTTGCCCGATCAGAAATTGAAGTGATGAAACAATGGGTCATTGAAGGGGGAAGTTTATTTTTAATTGCTGACCATATGCCATTGGCCGGTGCAGCGGCAGATCTTGCTATGGCATTTGAATTTGAATTCACCAATGGATTTGTTTTTGATATGCAGTCAACCGGCCCCGCATTTTTTAATTTAAATGAAAAAACACTTGCCGAAAGTATTATTACTACAGGGAGATACGCAGAAGAAAGTGTTCAGCAAATTGCAACATTTACTGGTCAAGCATTTAAAATACCGGATGATGCTACTCCGATTTTGACTTTTAATAAAAATTATGTGAATATGCTTCCGGATACAGCTTGGATTTTTAATGATGAAACGACTAGATTTAATGTAGAAGGATGGTCACAGGGGGCCTATAGGGAATTTGGAAAAGGGAAAATTGTAGTATTTGGAGAAGCAGCAATGTTTACAGCACAATTAGCAGGTCCTCAAAAAAGTAAGGCGGGTATGAATAATGAAGCAGCACCAGAAAATCACCAATTATTGCTGAATATAATTCATTGGTTAGATGGTAAACTTGATTAAATAACTGTCCATAACAAATAACCCCATCTAAGCAGGCAATTATGTAAAACCTTAAAATAAGATAAATGAGTGACGAATTTTCTCACAACGGGGTACAACTTACCAAACACGCACTCGTCTATGGTGAAGGGAATAAATAATATATACCCACAATATTCACTATATAATACAACACTATGCGTCCTGAAATAAAGCAATTCAACCCATAGCCAATTTTGTCCTGAGCGAATTAATAGTTGCTAATAAAACAGCAGAAGAATGTGCAAATTATAAGCACAATGATATATTGTCACCTAATCTGTTTGTATAATTATTTGCGTATTTCGATCAAGATCAATCCTTGACCTTAATCAGTTTTTTAACGGCCACCGTTTTGTTTCCGGCCATCATGTGCAAAAAATACATGCCATCCTCCAAAGCGTTGAGATCTATTTTGTCTTCAATTTCAGAGCTGTTTGAATATAATTTTGTAGTCAAAGTTCTGCCGGTAACATCAATGATCTTCATGCTGATATTCTGAATGTTTTCGAAATTGGCATCGAGATGAAAAAGCCCGGATGATGGGTTTGGAAATAACTGAATTCCGGTAGTAAGATTCTCTTGTTCTGTTGAAGAAAGGAAACTGAATTCAAACCAATTCATATTGAATTGTGATTTCAGGATTGCTATGCGAATTTTATGTTTTCCGGAAGTCAGCGTCACTTGCTTATTGGTAGATCTCCAGTTTTGCCAGCCTCCGGTAGGTGCAAAAACAATACTATGAAGTGGTGTAACACTACCATCATTATTTACTTTTTGCATTTCTACTTTCCCAACAGCACTTTCTGCAGCAGTTCTGTATTCCACATCATAAGTACCAGATTTATCCACATTGATGAAATAATCCAGGTAATCCCCGGGGTCCAGGTATCCTATGTTTTTTCCACCGCCGGTATCGTTGCAGTTTTCAAGCTGAACACCCAGTTGGTAATGATAATCCTCTGCTTCAATTTTACCAGGAACCGGATGATAATTTTCAATTTTATTGGTTACAACTTTATTCGAAAAGGATTGTAAAGGCGTATTGTCAATTGCAAATAATTCATTCCCACTATATGAAATTCTGATCGCGTCAGAAGATTTCATTATTTGAGAAATACTGAATTGAATCGCTCGTTGATTTTTCGGATCGAATTCTATATTTGTAATTGTGCTTGAACTGCCATTGACCCGGATGATGAATCCTGCCGTTCCTGAAGGCAATGGTGCGTTCATGGGTTTATTTAGAATCAAACGAATGCTATTATTACCAATTGTGGCAGCTGTTAAAAAGTCAGTCATTACTGCATCCATTTCTCCGGTTTTAATAAACTCAAGGCTGTTGAGGTTAAAACCATCTTTGTCAATGTACATTACGAAAGAATTCATGTCCTCCGTCAGGATTACATCCTGTAATTCGAGATTTTGCCAATTGGCCCAGCCATTCGTATTTTGAACTGTTTTAATCTTTGAAATTTCACCCCCATTATGTTCAAGGTGGAATTGTCCGCCAGCTTGATTAGAAGCTATTCTGAGTTTTACTTTGTAAACGGCATTTTCATTGACCTGAATATCGTATTTCATCCATTCCTGCTGATCCATCCAACCTAAACCATACCCGTTAGAATTCACGTTGTCTGTTATTTTTTCAATATCCACGCCGTCATTCCTGTAGGCCCAACCATTGTTCCAGGAGGTGTAATTCCCCGTTGTAATATGGTAATCAGCCACCCCGGTATCAAAATAGGCATTGCCGTTTGTTCCCATGCTAAAATCGCTTGAGTAAACAACTCCGGGAATATCCTGAATATTGAAAGGAATCGTTGAAAGTGGATCCTTAACTTGTCTGAACATTGCATCTATCACATCTTTTTGAAAAACGCAGTTTTCTGTTTTTAGGTTTTCGGCCAATTCCATCAAGGTTGCTTTGGCAAATGCTTTATCAGGTTTGGGTGCATTTCCTTTCCAGTAATCAAGCAAATCTTCGTATTCCGGGGTTTTAACAACAGACAAAGGACAGGAAATACTTTCTACCTTTTTCAGTGGCCACCAGGCCCAGCCTATCCCTTCTTCTTCAAACAATGTGATCGCATCGGCGAACCAGGTATTCGAATTTTCACCGCTTTCCCCGAAATAGATCGGCACATTATAATTGTCCCGGATCGTTAGTGCCCATTGAATGTCTTTTGTTTCATTTTCTGACCAGTATTTATGGGGACTATAGACCAGATTGTCATCCCAGGGCGGAGTGAGTCCGGTAAAATCATTGGCGAACCAATTGCCTTCAATAAAAATCATGTGTTTATTATCAACTGTTCTAATACTGTCCGTAATCTCTCTGAAAAGATTTCGGAGTTGAATGCCATTATCCATGTTCCAGTTTGTCTCATTCAACAGATCATAGCCCATCACCCATGGTTCGTCTGCATATCGTTCAGCGAGTTTTTTCCATAAGGCTACGGTTTTATTTCGATTCGCTTTACTTTCCCAAAGGGATGGTTTCGTTGGATCATAATCAGAAATAGCGCTCTCATATCCCTGTCCACCGGGAGCGCCATGCAAATCCAGTAAAACATACATTTCATTTTGCTTACACCATGAAATCAGACTGTCTGTTAATTCAAATCCTTTGTTCAGCCAGGTATGCTGATCGGTGATTGGTTCATCCTGAACAGGCAGAGTGAATAGGTTATAATGCATTGGTAACCTTACGGCATTGAATCCCCAGGAAGCCATGGAATCAATGTCTGATCGCTGCACGTGATTCTGTAGCCAGGCATCGTAAAATAATTCAGTATCCTCGATTCCGATCAATTCCTCAATCTTATTTTTAATTTCAAATTGCGCACTGGCAAAATCTGCAGTCTGTAGCATATAGCCTTCCTGCAACATCCAGCCACCTAATCCCATTGCCCGCAAAATTAAGGTATCACCACTTTCATTTACAATCGCCTTACCCTTTGCAGACAAATAATTCTGTGCCGTACCATTGTTATAAAACAATAAACTAATACAAATTGCCAAAACGGATAATATGCATTTTCTCATAATAAATGATTGGGTTTTTTAATAGTTTATAAAGTTATTACCTATTTGATTAAAATTTCAGTTTTGAACCTCATAAAATACCCTACAACAAATTTTGTTGTAGAAAATACTAATCTAAATGTCAGGTAATTAATTAAATAAGTGAAGATTGTATGGGTAAAATATAAAATTGTTGAGGTGATTATATCTTTATCGTAAAGGTTATGATGAGGTTTGAAATAATGTTTCGACCCGGATTTTATGATTATTATTTTTATTATCTTTGGTGGGGGAAAGATTTTTGTAAGAGTTCCTCATGGTTTTACTTGGTTTCTGTTCACATTTCATACGTTCTTCAATTTATATTTTATCATGCCTGAAAAGAAAAAAATATATCAAACACTGCTGAATAGCTTGTTTTTTATTTTTTTTACTTTTCTAAATGTACATTCAGTACATTCATTAAACAATCCCCCCATCCTTAAATATGACGCTGAGGAATATGCCGCCGGCAATCAAAACTGGATGATCCATCAGTTACCGAATAACGACATTGTGGTGGGTAATGAATATGGTTTATTGATCTATAACGGCGGACAGTGGAAATTATATAAAACCCCCAATCATTCCTTTATCCGTTCTGTATGCGTTTTTGGTGATAAAATATACACCGGGTCCTTCAGGGATTTTGGATACTGGGAACGAAATGTAAATGGTCAGTATTACTACACCTCAATTTCAGAAGAATTGGGACTGAGTTTGAAAAAAGATGAACAATTCTGGAATGTCCTCATAAATGACAATCAGGTACTGTTCCAGTCTTTAAACCAGATCTATGAGTATAAGCCCATATTGAATGAAGTAAAAGTCATCAAAGCCCCTTATGGTGTCAATAAGCTGTTTAAACTTGGAACTAACTTATATTTTCAAAACTTCAACTGGGATATATATCAGATCTTAAATTCAAAGCCTGTTTTATATTACCCGGGAAATAAATTGCCCCATTCGGAAATAATTAAAATGTTTTCCACGGATCATGGAATTAAATTTATCACCAAGGAACATGGATTTTATTATCGGGACAATGATGTCTTTAAAAAGTGGGATATCCCGGGAAGTGAATATTTAGAACCAGGGGATTTTTTCAGTGCCATCCAATTGAAAAATGGTGACTTTGCACTCGGTACAATTACCAGAGGGGTAATAATTCTGGATAAGGAGGGTGCATTTAAACTTCAGTTAGACCAATTGATCGGAATCAATAATAATACCGTATTGTCCTTATTTGAAGATAGGGACAACAACCTGTGGCTGGGGCTGGACAATGGGATCAGTGTTGTTAATTTGAAATCGCCCATTTCAGAATATATAGATATTAAAGGAAGGATCGGTACGGTTTATACTTCAATTGTTTTTAATGATCAATTATATGTGGGAACCAACCAGGGTTTGTTTTATAAAAAACGAAATACACAAGAGGATTTTCAATTGGTTCAAAATTCAAACGGGCAGGTATGGTCCCTGTTTGAATTTGATAATACTTTATTCTGTTGCCATAACCTTGGCACATTTACGGTAGAAAAAGGGATAGCCACCAAAATTGCTGATGTTTTGGGGACCTGGCAGATCAAATCGGTAGAAGGAAGGCGTGATAAATTAATTCAGGGAAACTATGAAGGTCTGCACGTTCTTGAAAAAAAGAATGGTAATTGGCAGTACGGACACCCTTTAAATGGTTTTGATTTTTCAATTCGCCTATTTGTAATAGAAGGAAATAATATAGTGATCTATCATACATCTGAAGGACTTATTCATTGTAAAATGGACGAAAATATCAGTAGTATTTCAGGTATTAAACTGGTTAAAGAGGCACGGCAAAAAACGGACGCTAGCCTTGTTTTATCAAATGGTCAGGTTTATTTTAATGACAATGATGGCTTATTTAAACTGACTGCGGATTATACAGAGCTTTCAGTCGTTCAGGTTCCTGCCGAATGTGAAAATTATGATGGTCATACCATTCCTCAAATGGTATATTCAGATCCGACCAGCTTTTGGGTAATATATAATGACGGCATCATTCTCATTGACTGTGGAAATAAGGATTCTCTTAGGATTCTAAAGAAATTACCGATCGATCCGGCTTTATTAAAAACAAAAGAAAATTTTGAGAATATTTCTGAAATAGGACCTGAAATATATTTGCTTGGTTTGACCAATGGGTATTTACAAGCTGATTTTTCTACGGTTGATCAGCAGAAAAATGATTTTAGAGTATACATTAATTCAATCATTCTCAATCAAAAAGGATATCCGGATTCTTTATTGAATCTGGACCAGGCGGGTTCTTTCAAACATACACAGAACAACATTTCTTTTTATTTTAATGTTGCCAACCTCAAAAAATACCGGGCGGTTTTATATCAGTATAAACTGGAGGGGGATCATAATGAATGGAGTAACTGGACTTCGGATTCCAATATTTCTTTTTACAGGCTCAAGCCGGGGAATCATACGTTTAAAGTCCGTGCTAAGATCAGTAATGAGTTAACTGAAAATATTGCCTCCTATACCTTCAAAATCAGTAATCCCTGGTTCTTATCCGGTTTTGGCTTGCTTGTTTATGGCTTCATTTTGATTCTGCTCATCATAATGATCAATTTCTTATATATCTCATATTATAAGAAAAAACAAAAAAAGATACTGGAAGAAAATAAGAAAGAACTGGAATATATTAAATTGAAAAGCGACCAGGAATTGATCAAGATCAAAAACATACAATTAAGTTCGGAGATAGAATCAAAGAATAAGGAACTGGCCGTAACAGCGATGAGTTTGGTGAAAAAGAATGAGATCTTAATTGAAATCCGAGAAGCCCTTCAAAAAGTTGAATTCAATAAAGTTTCAACAAATCAGGTCCTCCGGTCCATCAATAGTGAAATAGAAAATGAGGAAAGTTGGGAGATGCTGAAAAATGCATTTGAAAACGTGGACAAGGACTTTATTCAAACGGTATTAAAACAGCATAAAAACCTTACACCGAGTGATTTAAAACTATGTATTTATCTCCGGTTAAATTTGAATTCAAAGGAAATAGCTTCCCTGCTAAATATCTCTGTCAGGAGTATGGAAACAAAAAGATATCGCCTTAGAAAAAAGATGGAGCTTTCCCACGATACGAATCTGGTTGAATATATTTTATCTATATAAAGCTTCAACCCGGATTTACTACAACAAGACCACAACACAGTTCATTTTTATATACTACAAACCGAATATTTTTCAAGTTTGGAATAGATTAAAATAGAAGTATAATCTATTGATATACAGGTTTAAGTGATTTATTAATATTTGAATGCATCTTCCTTTACAACAAGAGTAGGTTTTAATGTGGTAAATTATTATTTGGATGAAAATCTAATTGGTATTTTTACTTTATTGAATTACGAAAAATGCTTTAAGTATGAAACACTATTCTTTACGATTATTATTTTTAACAACTTTAATTCTTTTTACCTTAGGTTTGAGTGCACAGAACCTGGATGTAAAGGGAAAAATAACTGACTTTGAATCCGGTGAACCATTGATCGGAGCCACAGTAATGTTAAAGGGTACAGCACAGGGTACCATCTCAGATTTTGATGGAAATTTTTCAATTGACAATCTTGCAATCAATGACAGTCTGGTTATTTCTTATACCGGATATTCTACAATTGAAGTTCAAATTGTAGATGACCGATTATTAGAAGTTCGTCTTTATCTCAATGCTGAGGTATTGGAAGACGTAGTTGTTATTGGATATGGTAAGCAGCGAAAGAAAGTTGCCACTGGTTCCATTGCAAAAGTTTCTTCAGAGAATATAGAGGGAATTGTAACATCGGATGTTCAGTCCACCTTAGAGGGGCAGGTCACCGGATTGATTGTTAATGAATCTTCAGGACAACCTGGAGCCGGGAAATCTATAATGATTCGTGGAATCAGTACGAATGGAGATAACTCTCCATTATATATAGTGGATGGCGTACAGGTTGGTGGGATAGGAAATATCAATCCCGGGGATATCGAGTCCATTGACGTGCTTAAAGATGCTGCATCAAGTGCTATTTATGGTGCAAGAGCAGCGAATGGCGTGGTCATCATTACAACTAAAAAAGGAAATCCTAATGGTACAGGAAGTATCTCTTATGAGGGTTCCTATTCAACTTCTGAACCCTGGAGATTACCTCAAATGCTAAATGCGGAGGAATATGTGATGCTGACAAGGGAAAAATTTGCTAATAGCAATCAAACCGCTTCATTGGATGCACTTGGATTTCCACAAAGCGGTGCAGGGCTTCCAAACACAAATTGGATGGATGTGATCTTCAATCCGGCAACGATTGATAACCACAGAATATCAGCAACGACCCAAAACGCTTTTATGTCGCTTGAATATTGGGATCAAAAAGGGGTAATCGGATCTGATAAATCAGGTTATAAAAGGTATTCCCTTCGATTAAATTCCACAAAGGATATTAATAAATACATTACAGTTGGTGAGAATTTTTACATCTCACGAAATGAGAACAGAAGTATTGGTGACAACAATGCTTTTGGATCTGTACTGATCGATGCATTTGCATATGATCCACTGACGGATGTGTACAAAAATGGTTTGACCGGTCCTGATTATTCCGATAATCAGCAATATGGATTTCAGACATCAAACTGGGTACAAAAAGAATATATTAACCCTTTGAGCCGATTGTTCTTGTCAAACAGCACCGGTGTTGGTGATCAGGTGTTGGGTAATGTATATCTGGAGATCAAACCGATCAAAGGACTTACGCTCCGAACAGATGGGGGAGTCGATGTTGGCTGGTATAACTGGAGAAGTTTCACACCGGATTATAAATTCCATGAATCTTTTACCAATGTCACAAATGATGTTTCTCAGGGTTATGGCGTGAATAACGCATGGCAATGGGAAAACTATGCTAAATATGACACGAAATTCGGAAGTGGTCACAAACTTGATTTAGTGGCGGGTACGTCTTATAAGAGATACTTCAGAGAAGAAGCGGGTGGATCAACGTCAAATATTCCTGACGCTGTCAAATTCAATAAGAACTGGCAATGGATCAACGCAGGACCGGATTCACTTGATTTGTCATTTGGTAGCAGAAATGTAGAATACCATTTGATCAGTTATTTCGGAAGAGCTCAATACAATTACCAGGATAAATATCTATTCACGACTACTTTGAGAAGAGATGGTTCATCTAATTTTGGTGAAAACAACAGATGGGGATTGTTTCCATCGTTTTCAGCCGGTTGGGTACTTTCACAAGAACCATTTTTTAACTTTGAGCCCATTAGCTTCCTGAAAGTAAAAGCAAGTTGGGGTAGAAACGGAAGTGATAGGATTTCTGCATTGAGTTATGCTTCAACCATTGAAAATGTATTTACTTATGCATTTGGAATGGATCCTTCCCTGTATACAGGAGCCGCTTTGGCAACGCCTCCTAACCCCAATGTAAAATGGGAGGAAAGTGAGCAGATCGATCTTGGTTTTGAATTGGAATTGATGGACGGAACCTGGAATATTGAAGGAGATGTTTACAGGAAAACAACCAAAGACCTTTTGATGTCACAATTGATTCCAGGATATGTTGGTGCAACAAATAATCCAACCAGTAACCTGGGTGAAATCAGAAACCAGGGAGTTGAATTAAGCATTAATCACAGAGCAAGCATTGGTGAATTTAAAATCAATACAAGACTGAGTTACACACATTTTTCAAATGAAGTTGTGGATGTAGCGGGTGAAACTGGTTATATAAATGGTTGGGGATGGCCGGTTAGAAATACCTCAATAAGCAGAATGACAGAGACTGATTCTTTAGGGAATTCATATCCGGTAGGTCATTTCGTAGGCTATGTTGCTGATGGTATTTTCCAATCCCAAAATGAGGTTTTTGCACATATTAATAAGGAAGGAACACCTCTTCAACCTAAGGCTAAACCCGGTGATATCCGTTTCCTCGATATCAATGGAGACGGCGTGATCAATTCAGATGATATTACCGATATCGGATCCCCTTGGCCGGATCATATTTTAGGTTTGACCATCAATATGAGTTATCAAGGTTTTGACTTGAGTTGTGTGTTGGGTTCCCAGATCGGACATCAGATCTACAGAACATATGAAAGATCTGATATAACATATACCAATTACCAAAATTTCTGGTTGGACAGATGGACTGAGGATAACCCCAGCGAAACATTGCCAAGGTTGGTTTCGATTGATGTAAACGGCAATCAAAGACCTTCCAGTTTTTATCTTGAGGATGGAACCTTCCTGAGGGTTAGAAACCTACAACTTGGGTATAGCTTCCCAAAGCGTATTTTGGATAATATTAAGGCAAAAGAAATGCGGATCTTTTTCTCAGCAAACAATCTGCTTACATTGACAAATTACAGAGGTTTTGATCCTGAGATCGGCTCTGGAGGTTGGATTCTGGATACAGGAATTGATAAAGGATTTTATCCATCAAACAGATCTTTAGGTGGTGGAATAAAAGTTACATTTTAAAAGGAAAACTATATTCAAATGAAAAAATTAAAAATAAATATTAAACTGTTTTTACTCAGTTTATTCGTAATGAGTCAATTTAGTTGTAATGAGGACATTCTCAATGTAGAACCTGTGAATGAATTCCTTTCAAGCAACTTTTTTCAAACAGAGGACCAGGTATTTTCTGCTTTGGTTGCCGCTTATGACCCGGTTGGATGGTCAATGGCTTATGGCCAATGGATCTCTTATATAATGTATGGGGAGATCAGGTCTGACAATGCAAATGCAGGGGGTGATGCATCTGATAATGATCAGCCCGGATGGCAGGAACTTGATGATTTCAGAAATACAAATACGAACACGATCGTTCAGCCGATGTACAGAAGATGTTATATCGGTATTTTCAGGGCGACAACTGTAATCGAAGTTGACAACCCGAATCTGGATGCAGCGCTTGTGGATCAGTATAAAGCAGAAGCTAAATTTTTAAGAGCGTATTACCATTTTGAATTATTCAAAAATTTCGGACCAATTCCTGTTGTTCAGGAATTACTCGCACCGGACCAGGTTGATCTTTCAAGAAGTACGATGACGGAGGTATTCACTGCAATAACTGAAGACCTTGAGGCTGCAATTCCATTATTGCCAATTTCTGTTTCTTCAAGTGAAACTGGCCGGGTAACGCAAGGAGCTGCATTAGCTATGCTGGGGAAAGCCTATTTATATTGGGCAGATATGGATGGAGATGATTCAGCCAAATTTGACAAAGCGGCAGAGAATCTTCAAAAGGTAGTAGATTTTGGTATTTATGATCTTTTGGATGATTATCAGTCTCTATTTGGTTTTAATGTGAAGAACACACAGGAATCTGTATTTGAAGTTCAGCATAATCCACTCTATACAAGTGACTGGGGATGGTTTGAAGGAATTGACGGCAATGGCGTCGTGCAATTATGTGGAATTAGAGGACTCTGTGGTGATCATCCGGATTATCAGGCAGGTTGGGGATTTATGATTCCAACCGCAGGTCTGTGGAATCATTTTAAGTCTGATGACGCTTACCGTAAGGACGTTACTTTATGTGATGAAGCGGAGTTACAGGCTGAGATCGAAGCAGCAGGGGGCTCTTGTTCACCTGTGATCGATCAGACACAATCCAATCCGATAGATTATACGGGCTATTTTAATGAGAAATACCAAAACTTTAAGAGTTACGAAGGTACAAATGTAAATGGCGGGGATCCGAACCTGACAAAAGATGGTAATACTTATATTATCAGATATGCGGATGTACTTTTAATGTTGGCGGAAGCATTGCACAGAGGTTCAGGTGCTGATGGAACAGCGATGAATTATATCGATATGGTCAGAGAAAGAGCTGCCGGCCCCGGGGATAATACCGGTAATTTCAGAACAGCTCAGGATCTGATGAATGATGAAGGCATGAGCCTGCTCGATGTGATCTGGTATGAAAGAAGAGCTGAATTTGCGATGGAAGGTGACAGATGGCATGATCTGGTTAGATCAGGAAGAGCCAATGCAGATTTATTCGCAGGAGATCCTCTGAGAAGTGGAAATTTTGAAGCAAAACATTTATGGATACCTATTTCATTAGAAGAATTATCAGTTGCAACAAATTTAACTGAGTATCCAGATGCAAACCTTTTTCAATAATTTTTTAATATTTTTTATCATGAAAAACTTTATTAACACGTTATTAGGACTAAAATGGTCTTTCTTAAGTTTATTGCTTATAGGATTAGTATTTATAAGTTCTTGTAAAAAAGACGTAGATCCTCCAGTAGGGGACGACCCAATTGCCAGTTTCCAATATGAGATAAGTGCTGATAACTTCCTCGAAGTTAGCTTTAGTAATTTTTCTCAAAATGCAACATCTTATGCATGGGATTTCGGAGATGGAAATAATTCAACAGAAGAAAATCCAGTACATGCCTATGCTGCAGCAGGAACCTATAGTGTTTCTCTGACAGCAACAGGTGCTGACGGAACGACTCCCGGTGTAAAACCTGAAACTATTACATTAACTGATCCTAATGAACAGTTGACACTATTGGCTGGTACAAGCAGTAAAAAATGGTTTTTAAACAGAGGTGGAATTGCTTTAGGCATTGGTCCAAATCCGGATGATAACGCATGGTGGTCATTTGGTGGGGTTACTCCTTTGGGTGACAGACCCTGTGTTTTGGATGACTACTTTGTATTCCACAGAGATGGGACTTTTGAACTAAATACCGCGGGTACCGTATTCGTAGATTCTTATGGAAATGGTGGATGGTTAGATACGGAAGCTTGTGTAGATGCAAGTGAAACTGACAAATTAGTAGGAGAGAACGGCGAAGACTTAAGCGTTTTTACTGCTGGTGGAAATTACAACTATACCTATGAGCCATCCACAAACAGTCTGTCTGTTTTAGGTGAGGGTGCTTATATTGGTTTACCAAATAAAACAAATGGTGGTGACAATTATGTGCCGGTACCAACTAAAGATTACTATGTTTTCAAATTTGTAGACGGGGCTGATGTTGATACTATGGGCCTTGCTTTGATCGGTGATGGATTTAGCTGGAACTTCTACCTGGTTAGTTATGAAAATGAATCCGACCTGCCAGATATTCCAACAGCACTTCCAACTGCTAACTTTTCTTTTTCAAAAGAAGGAAACGTTGTAACCTTTAATAATACATCAAAGAATGCGGCAAGTTATGCATGGGATTTTGGTGACGGAGGATCTTCAACAGATGAAAATCCAGTATATACTTATGCTGCCGATGGTGATTATACTGTTACTTTGACCGTTTCAGATAATAATGGAAATACGGATGAAATTGCTCAAGTAGTTTCTATTAGTTCAGCTGTATTTACATCAGATATCCTTTCTGCTGCTGATGGTAAAACATGGAAATTAGCAGGAGTGGCTTCATTCTATGTTGGTCCATCAGAGGGTAGCAATGAATGGTGGCCTGGTATTACTGAGGCTGACCTTGACGGAAGAGCCTGTATGCTGGATGATGAATTCATTTTCTTTGATAATGGAGATTTTGTATATGACAGTAAAGGATCTGTATTTGCAGAACCATACATGGGTTTTGACAATATTTGTGTTAATGAAGGGGACCTGGCTGCACCTTTTAACGGATTTGGATCAGGAAACCACAATTTTGAAGCTACAGATGCTACTTTAAAAGTATTGGGTACAGGAGCTTTTGTTGGGTTTAATAAAGCATTCAACGGAGGCGAATACAATGGATCTGAAACTGAATTGATGAGTGAGCTTACTTATAATGTATTTGATTACGCTACAGATGATCAAAAAGAAACCATTTGGTTGACAATTGATATATCTGCAGATATGAGTGGAGTTTCATGGTGGACCATAGTATTAGAGTCTGCCAAATAATTTTGGAATAATTTTACATTAAATAAGTAGGGAACCATTTACACAATGGTTCCCTACTATTATAAATTTTGATTATGTATTTTCATGTTTATTTGATTTCAATGCTTTTCTTTTTTCTTTCATGTACAGGTCCTTCAGACCCACCTGTTACAGAAAAGCCAAATGCCAGTATTGATTCTTTAAATATAGATGAAGGAAATACAACACACCCTGTTTATGTTACTATCAGACTTGATAAAGCATCGGCAGATACAACCGTTGTAATTGTTCAGTCCCAAGACGGTACAGCTACAGGAGGAGAAGATTTTAAAATACTAAATAATTATCCTTTAGAGTTTTTGCCCGGAGATGTTCAGAATCAATTGAAAATAGAAATAATCGGGGATGATAGTTTTGAGGAGGATGAAGATTTTACTATTCGAATAGTTTCTCCCGTAAATGAAAATCAGGAACCTGATGAGAGTCGGATAACTATTTTAAACGATGATCTTGATAATACACTTAGAATTCCGGAAACCGGGTTTGAATCAGCTACAGAATATCAGGGGATGGACTTGGTCTGGTTTGATGAATTTGATGAGGGACAGAATATTGAGAATAACTGGAAATTTGAATATGGTGGAAATGGCTGGGGTAATAATGAGCGTCAAAATTACAGAAAAGAAAATGCAACAATTCATGATGGCGGATATTTGGTCATCGAAGCCAGGGAAGAAAAATACGGTGGAAATAATTACACCTCTTCAAGAATCATAACGAAAGGGAAATTCGACTTTAAATATGGTAGAGTGGATATCCGTGCATCATTGCCTTATGGTCAGGGAATCTGGCCCGCATTATGGATGCTGGGATCAAATATCAGCTCAGTTGGCTGGCCTTCCTGCGGCGAAATTGATATTATGGAACTAATTGGTAATAAACCAGCAACTACTCACGGAACCATTCATTGGTCAAACGCAGGAGATCATGCGCAATACGGAGGATCCAAAACGCTTTCTTCAGGCATATTTTACGATGACTTCCATGTCTTTTCAGTTATTTGGGACGAATCTCATATCGAATGGTTACTCGACGATACAAAGTTTTTTACTGCGGATATAACGCCTCAGGAACTCAGTGAATTCCATAAGAATCACTTTTTGATCTTCAATGTTGCAGTCGGAGGGAATTGGCCCGGATATCCAAACTCAACCACTGTTTTTCCACAAAGAATGATCGTAGACTATATTCGTGTTTTTCAATAAATAAACCATTTGAAATCATATAAAACATATGGGCGTATAATCGAAAAAAATGCGTGATTTTTGACAAATGACCTAAAGTTTGAATAAGGCCTGAAGAGTTGAAAACAGCTTTAATTATCGGTAATAACTTCCATTAATTGCGTTTTTTTTATGAAAATATTAGCTAAATATTAAATTATAAGCGGTGCAGAATATTGGTCAAAAGATGATAATCATAACTTTTGGAATAATACTACCCGGTATGTTTGGCAGCCCCCAAAATTGTAATTCAGGAAAGAATAAAATTGAAGAAATAAACCCGGTTTCATCTTTTGAATTACCCAATAACAATAAGTTTATGCAGCGAGGAATCTCGCATTCTGATATTTGGACAATATCAACAAAAGGAGACCTAAGCTCATTTTTTGACAATTTCCAGGTGGACATACTTGATTCCCCTGTTTTTGCCATGTAAAATGAAAGCAATAATATCAACAATCATGAGTGATAAAAAGTATAAGCAAATGAAAAAACAAAGAATAACAGAAAGACTATTGATATTTGTTTCTCTACTGTTCATTTTGTTGTTTACTGCCTGTACAAATGATGCAGTCAATTCAACGGATAATAAAGACCCGGAACTATTGAAATTAGTGGGAAAGATGTCTCTTGAAGAGAAGATCGGACAGATGCAACAGATAAGTGGACGTTATGGAAACCTTAACGATGAATTAAAAGGGGAAATCAAACAAGGTAACATCGGATCCATATTAAACGAAGTCAATGTTAAAACCAGGAATGAAATTCAGCGGATAGCCATCGAAGAATCCCGCTTGGGCATTCCTGTGATTTTCGGAAGAGATGTAATTCATGGCTTTAAAACGATTTTTCCTATACCATTGGGACAAGCAGCTAGCTGGAACCCTGAACTGTCAAAAGAAGGGGCTAGAATTGCTGCTATGGAATCCTGGGCTTCGGGTGTGAATTGGACATTTGCTCCTATGATGGATATCAGCAGAGACCCGAGATGGGGAAGAATAGCCGAAAGCCTGGGAGAAGATCCTTTTCTGGCATCTAAATTTTCTGAAGCAATGGTTATTGGATTTCAGGGCGACAATTTGAAAGACGATGGAACCATTATAGCATGTGCAAAACATTTTGCCGGTTACGGAGCGGCAGAAGGTGGAAGAGATTATAACACAACCATGATTCCTGAAGGTGAAATGAGGGATGTATATCTTAAGCCTTTTCACGCAGCTGCCAAAGCAGGTGCAGCCAGTTTTATGTCGGGGTTTAATGAGATCAATGGAATACCGGCTACGGGGAATGAATTTTTATTGAAAAAAATACTCAGGGAGGAGTGGGGATTTGAAGGTTTTGTGGTTAGTGATTGGGCCTCGGTTACGGAAATGATTGAACATGGATTTGCCGCAGATGAAAAAGAGGCTGCAGCGAAAGCAGTTAAAGTCGGCGTGGATATGGAAATGGCCAGCACTTCGTATAAAGATCACCTTAAGGAACTTATTACGGAAGGCAAGATAGATGAGAAATTGCTGGATGCATCCGTTTATAGAATATTGAAAGTTAAATCTGATCTTGGTTTATTTGAGAATCCTTATATCCCTGAACCAGATATGGATCAATTTGGTAAAGACGCATATTTAAATGCAGCAAGAAAATCTGCTCAACAAGGTTTTGTGTTGTTGAAAAATGAAAATAACAGACTACCCTTATCTGGTTCCAATCCAAAAATTGCGCTTATTGGTCCGATGGCGCATCAAAAATATGAACAACTGGGAACCTGGGTATTTGATGCTGACACAAGTTTGTCCGTAACGCCGCTGGAAGGGATGCAAGAAAGATTTGGAGAAAATAATATTCAGTTTGCAAACGGCTTGAAATTTACAAGAGACCAGGGAGATCAGGGGTTTAATGCAGCTATTCAGGCAGCAAATAATTCGGATCTGGCGGTAATCTGTGTTGGCGAAGAGTCTATTATTTCTGGTGAAGCGCATTGTCTGGCAAACCTTGAACTGACCGGGGCTCAAAATGAGCTGATCAAGGCAGTGGCAAAAACAGGAAAACCAATTGTGTTGGTGATCCTTGCCGGCCGTCCATTGGCGATAGGAGAAATATCAAAATATGCGGATGCCGTAATATATGGTTTTCACCCGGGAACCATGACAGGTGCAGCATTGGCAGATATCATTTCAGGAGATGTAAACCCATCCGGAAAATTGCCCGTTACATTTCCAAAATCAGCAGGACAAATACCGTTTTACTATAATCGAAAAAATACCGGAAGACCTTCAAGTGCAAGAGAATGGACAGCATTATACGAAATACCGGTAAAAACACCTCAAACCTCTTTGGGGAATTCATCTCATTATCTGGATGAGGGATTCCAGCCATTGTATGCATTTGGATTCGGTCTTTCCTATACTCAATTCAATTATAGGGATCTAAAGATCAATACAAAAGAAGTCAGTATTGGAGGAGATATAGAAGCAAGCGTTGTCCTTGAAAATACAGGTAATTTAGCCGGAGAAGAGATCTCTCAATTGTATATCAGGGATCTAGTAGCCGATGTGACCAGACCAATCAAGGAATTAAAGGCATTTTCCAGAACACACCTGGAACCGGGAGAAAGTAAAATATTGACTTTTGTATTTAATTCTTCAGAACTTGCATTTCACAATCAGAAAATGGAAAATAAAGTGGAACCAGGGGATTTTGAACTTTGGATCGGCGGAAATTCTGATGCTAATTTGAAAGACGTATTTAAAGTTAAACCTTAAGAAAACTATCTGCATGATCAATAAGCAAATATATCTGGGAAATAAGAAACTACAACTTGGGAAAAAGGGTGTTTCAGGTGCTTTTATTGAAATTGAAGGCGAGAAATATTATAAAATCAGCCATTTTAATGAAATGCCGGATTTCTTCATGACCATAGTAAGTGATTCGGACCATTGGATGTATTTATCCAGTAACGGGTCGCTGACCGCAGGCAGAAAAAATAGGAACAATGCACTTTTCCCTTATTATACGGTTGATAAAATTCATGATTTTCGTGGAAAAACAGGCAGCAAAAGCCTTTGCCTGATAGAGCAGGATAGTGCTTGTTATTTATGGGAACCCTTTAGTGCAGAAGCGGAAAAACTATATGACATTTCCAGAAATATATACAAGAGCATCTATGGAAATAAAGTAATTTTTGAAGAGATCAATAATGATCTGAACGTTCGATTCAGATATGCCTGGTACAATAGTGAAAAGTATGGCTGGATCAAAAAATCAGAACTTACGAATGAAGGTAAAGAGACCAGAAAAATTGACATACTGGATGGGTTGATCAATATCCTGCCTTATGGTGTTGATTATGGATTCCAGAGCGAGTATAGCAATCTATTGGATGCCTATAAAAAGAACGAACTCCTTTTAGAAAGCAAGCTGGGTTTGTTTATGCTTAGTTCAATTCCGGTTGACCGGGCAGAACCAAGCGAAGCCCTTAAAACAACCAGCGTATGGTCGGTTGGACCGGACTGCCCTTCCAAATTACTTGTTTCTGAAAAACAGATACCAGATTTTATACAAGGAATGCCAGTTCAGACGGAAGTGGATGTCAGAGCTTCAAAAGGGGCATATTTAATACAGTCTTCATTTCTGTTAGCGGAAAAAGAGTGTAAACACTGGTACTTTGTAGCTGAGATCAATCAGGACGCGAAAGATATTGCAGACCTTGACCATTATATCAGGAATGCGAAGGACCTTGAAAAAGACATTCAGACTGACATTGAGTTAGGAACCACAGAACTGATTAAAATTGTTAGTTCCGCCGATGGTTTACAGCTTGGGAATGAAGAATTATCACCGGCACGACATTTCTCAAACACCCTTTTCAACGTAATGCGGGGCGGTATTTTTACCAATAGTTATTCGATTGAAGTAAGTGACCTCGAGTTGTATTTAAAGCAGACGAATATTCAAATTGCAGAAAAATTTGCAATAGAGATAAAGGATCTGCCGGCAGAGATGGCTTACGCCGATTTAACAGAATGGGCCCGAATGCAGAAGGACCCTGATCTGGAACGAATCTGCACGGAATATCTTCCTTTGACTTTTAGTAGGAGACATGGTGATCCAAGCCGGCCATGGAATCAATTTTCAATAGAATTAAAAAATGAGGATGGTTCAAAAAAACTAAATTATCAAGGCAACTGGCGGGATATTTTTCAGAACTGGGAAGCTCTTTGTTTGTCGTACCCGGATTATGTGGAGGGGATGATCAGTAAATTTGTAAACGCTACCACTCCGGATGGCTACAACCCTTACAGGATAACCAGAGAGGGTATTGACTGGGAAAGCCCACACCCGAATGATCCCTGGGCATATATAGGATATTGGGGGGATCATCAGATCATCTACCTACAGAAATTTCTGGAACATTCTGAAGCTTTTCACCCAGGAAAAATTGACGAATTACTGACTAAAAATGTATTTGTATACGCGAATGTGCCCTACAGGATAAAGGATTTTAAAGAAATAGTTAAGGACCCGAAAGACACAATTCTTTTCGACCATAATTTAAATCATCAGCTGGAAGATAAGGTAAAAGAAACAGGGGCTGATGGTAAATTATTAAGAAACAAAAAAGGGCAATTAGTCCGGGCAAATTTAACAGAAAAAATGATGGTCAGCCTGCTGGCCAAACTAAGTAATTTTATCCCGGAAGCAGGAATCTGGTTAAACACCCAAAGACCCGAATGGAACGATGCCAACAATGCTTTGGTCGGGAATGGTGTTTCTATGGTAACGCTTTATTATATCAGAAGATGCCTGGTGTTCTGGAAGAAGAAATTCAGTCATCTTTCTGTTGAGCATATCGAATTGTCAGAAACCATTCAAAAGCACTTTGACAGTACTTTTGAAATTTTTAAGCAGTTTCAAAACAATTTAAATTCAGGTTTTTCCGATCAGGATAGATTTGAAATAACAAAAGCTTTAGGGGAAGCCGGAGGTAACTATAGAAAAGAGATATATGAACTTTCTTTTTTAGGGAACGGCAAACAGGTTTCAACAAAGAAACTGACAGAATTTTGTAACCTGGCGTTAAAATATATCGATCAGTCTGTTGCTGCTAATAAAAGAACAGATGGTTTATTTCATGCGTATAATCTGATCTCTTTTTCCGGAGATAACATTAAAATCAGATACCTGTATGAAATGCTGGAGGGACAGGTTGCTTTTCTTAGTTCAGGATATGCCACAACAGAAGGATCGCTGCAGGTGCTGGATGCCTTGAAATCAAGTAAAATGTTCAGGCAAGATCAGTTTAGTTATCTGTTGTACCCGGACCGGCAATTGCCCAGATTTACAGAAAAAAACAATATACCAAACAACAAGATCAGCGAAATTGGATTATTAACCAAGCTGGTAGAAGATAGAAATACAAGCATTATAGTGCAGGACATTACGGGCAACTTGCATTTTAATGCCAGTTTTAGAAATGGGATGATGCTGGAAAAAGCACTTGAAACTTTAAAGGATGGAACTTATAAGGAATGGGTTGAAAGGGATGGAGAGAAAGTATTGAGATTGTATGAAAGTATATTTGATCACCAGTCATTTACCGGTCGGTCCGGAACCTTTTATGGCTATGAAGGTCTGGGTAGTATTTATTGGCATATGGTGTCAAAATTATTGCAGGCAACGCAGGAAGTTTATTTCAGAGGAATTGAAAAGGGGGCAGATTCGGATATTTTAAACAGGATCAAAGATCATTATTACGAAATAAAAGCGGGTATCGGTTTATATAAGAGTCCGGATATTTACGGGGCTTTTCCAACGGATGCCTACTCTCACACACCTGCAAATGCCGGAGTAAAACAACCAGGATTGACAGGGCAGGTAAAAGAAGATGTAATTTCCCGGATATTTGAACTGGGTATTCAGATCAAACAGGGTCAAATCTGTTTTGATCCCACCCTTTTAAATGGGAACGAACTGTTGAAAAAACAGGCAAATTTTGTGTATTATGATTTGTCAGGCGCACAGAAACAGCTAAGCCTGGACGCGGATCAAATTGGTTTTACTTTCTGTCAGGTTCCGATTATTTTTAATTTTGGAAAGCAACAAAAGATCAGAATTGCATTTGAAAATGGTGAGATAAGAGAAATTTCTGGTGCTGTCATTCCAATCGATATCAGTAATAAGATTTTCAATAGAAACAAGGAAGTTAAATGGGTTGAATACAGCTTTCAGTAGAACGGGAAGATATGGATTTATGGGATTCATTCAGTGTGATGTATTTAGTTAAATAAAAAAACAAAAAACACAACTATGGCCAGCAAAAAAATAGCAAGGGAAGATATAGTACCTTTCTTTCAAAAAATCGCCTTTGGATCCGGACATCTGGCCAATCAGCTGTTTCCGGCTGCACTTGGCGTTTTTATGATTGTTTTGGTACTCGCATTGAAAATGGACCCTTTTCTGGCTGGCTTACTGGCAGCCCTTCCAAGGATAATTGATGCACTTACAGATCCGATCATGGGTTTTGTCTCAGATAATACCCGTTCAAGGTGGGGAAGGAGAAAGCCTTATATTTTTGTTGGAAGTATTATTGCGGGCCTATCTTTTATGGTCATGTGGCAATTATACCCTGAAAATTCACAGACGTATAATTTCTTTTATTTTCTGAGCCTCTCTGTCATTTTTTATATTGGATATACCATTTTTGCTACTCCTCTGATTGGTTTGGGTTATGAAATGACCCCCGACTATAATGAAAGAACCCGATTAATGGCAGTTTCTCAATGGATGGGGCAAATAGCCTGGATGATTGCGCCCTGGTTCTGGGTGATCATTTATGATCCGTCTATTTATGACAGCCCCACTGAGGGCGCAAGGAACCTGTCCATCTGGGTTGGAGCCTTGTGTACCGTTTTGGGGATTATGCCTGCTCTGTTTAATAAGGAAATCAAATTACCCGACCTGGTTGAATCTTCACGGATGTCTTTGAAAAACATAACCAATAATACAAAGGAGTTTTTTATTGGAATCAAACAGACCATCAGTTGTATTCCATTCCTGAGATTATGCGGTGCTACTTTCTTTATTTTTAATGGATTTCAGACCATTGCTCAATTTGCTTTCTTCATTATCATCTTTTATCTTTTCAATGGAGATACAACAGCTGCGGGCCAATGGCCGGCATGGTTTGGTACGATCAGTTCATTGGCAACAGCCATATTGGTAATCCCGATCGTAACCTATATTTCAACCAAAGTGGGAAAGAAAAATGCATTTATTATTGCCACTGTGATCTCAATGGTTGGTTATACTTTAAAATGGTGGGCATTCAGTCCGGAAAATCCTTACCTGATGTTTCTTCCTTTACCTTTGATATCTTTTGGGATCGGAGGTCTTTTTACCCTGATGATGTCTATGACCGCTGATGTTTGTGATTTGGATGAACTCAATAATGGAACACGCCGGGAAGGAACTTTTGGAGCTGTTTATTGGTGGATGGTAAAATTGGGGACGGCTTTGGCGCTGGTAACCAGTGGTGCTGTATTAAATTTGGTTGGATTTGATGTTGATGCAACTTCTCAAACAGTCGAAACACTCACCAATTTAAGGCTGGCCGACATTATTATACCTGTAATCACGGCACTTTTAGCCATTATAATAATCTGGAAATACAATATTACGGAAGAACGATCGAATGAAATCAGAGATCTGTTAACTGCCCGAAGAGGGAAATTACACGTTATTAAGGAAGATCAGGACAAAGCTTAAAATTCTGTTGATATGAAATTGAATCACTTTTTTGTTTTATTAACGATCCTATTATTGAGTGCCTGTTCTGGTTCTCAAAAAGAGCCCCGGGAAGTCTGGGCTGAAGATATTTTAGGCAGGCAGGAATACCAGGCTATTTCCTTTGGAGGTTACCGGGAAGAAACCAGGGAGCAAGTCCCTTCCGTTGAGGACCTTAAAGAAGATATGAGAATCCTTTCTGCCATGGGCGTTAAGATAATCAGAACCTATAACACACAACAGTTTGATCAGGCTGCCAATCTATTGAAGGCAATAAGATCTTTGAAATCTGAGGATCCTGATTTTGAAATGTACGTAATGCTGGGTGCTTGGATCGATTGTGACGGCGCATGGGGAGATGAACCGGACCACCATTCGGAAAGTGTGGAAAACAATACGGCTGAGATCAACGCAGCAGTCGAAATGGCTAATACTTATCCAGACATTGTCAAAATAATTGCCGTTGGAAATGAGGCAATGGTTCATTGGGCGGGTTCATATTTTGTCTATCCTGAAACAATATTAAAATGGGTTATACATCTTCAGGAACTTAAGAAATCAGGTAAACTGCCTGAAAAACTTTGGGTCACCAGTTCTGACAATTTCGCTTCATGGGGCGGTGAGGATAAAAGCTACCATACTGAAGCACTGACCGAATTGATCAATGCAGTTGATTATATTTCAATGCATACTTATCCCTTCCATGATACACATTATCATTCAGATTTCTGGATTGTACCCGAAAGCGATACTGCTTTGTCAAAGATTGAAAAAATTGAGGCCGCCATGCTTAGGGCCGGACAATATGCTGAAAACCAGTATAAAAAGGTTGAAGAATATGTAGCCGGACTCGGGATAGAAAAACCAATTCATATTGGAGAAACCGGATGGGCCTCTGTTGCAAGTAAACTTTATGATGCAAAAGGCTCCGCAGCAGCAGATGAATATAAGCAGAAATTATATTATCAACATATGCGGGAATGGACAAATAAAGCAGACATAAGCTGTTTTTATTTTGAAGCGTTTGATGAAAAATGGAAGGATGGTTCAGATGAAAACGGACCTGAAAATCATTTTGGTCTGATCAATCTGAAAGGAGAAGCAAAATATGCCATATGGGATTTGGTGGATCAGGGCATTTTTGAAGGACTATCCAGAAATGGGTTCAAGATCAGCAAAAGTTTTGATGGAAACGAGCCGAGTTTGATCGCCGGAATTTCTGAGCCACCTCTTTCTGGTGACCTGGCTCTTTTTATGATTTCCACAATAAATGAAAAAAGAAAAGTTGGAGAAGTGGTAACTGAGGGTAAATATATCATCCGCCATCAGGATTTAAAGCCGGATGGCAGCAATGCAATGACTTATCCCAGCGAACCGCTTAAATTAAATGCCTGGGAAGGAACCTGCGCCATTGAAATGTCATCTGATGGCGTCATTTCCATTCAAACCGCTAAAAACGGCTGGTGGGGATGTGGTCTTGAAATACAGGGAGATGGAAAAGGAGAGGATTTGTCCGTTTTCGGTTCTGGAACGATGCATTTTGAGATAAAAGGGAATACTGAAAGCAGATTTGAACTGGGATTTCAAACCGGTATTTTCGCCAATGGAGACCAGACCAATAATTTGGTCAATTTTGGTCCCGATCTGCCATTCTCAATAAAGAAAGATTGGCAAAAGATCTCTGTTCCCGTCAGTAAAATGAATAAAGGAGCGAAGCTTAAGGATGTTACAAGCCTCCTTTATCTTAGAGGAGAAAAGGAATCTGATGGAAAGGAGATATTCCTCAGGAATCTGTTTTTTGAAAAAGGATAAACAATCATTTATTGGAATTTCGCGGATAACCATAGAGCAAAAATTTAAGAATAGTTTACATGAAAAAGATCTTGTTTTTAACTGTTATAATAATTAGTTCATTTGTAATGAATGCACAAAACGAAAAGACTGAAAATGTTGATTTGGATAAAATAGATCAACTGATCTCACAATTAACTCTTGAAGAAAAAGCCTCCTTATGTTCGGGAAGAGATGACTGGAGTACCCAGCCCATTGAGCGTCTGAATATTCCATGGATCTGGTTGGCTGACGGACCTCATGGTTTGCGTCGGGCACCGGCAACCAATAAAGCAGGATATGGTGATCAGTTGCCGGCAACCTGTTTTCCAACTGCATCAGCACTTGCAGCAAGCTGGGATCTGGACCTGATCAGGCAGGTTGGCGAGGTTTTAGGCAGTGAATGTCAGGCATTGGATGTTAATGTGCTTCTGGGACCGGGTGTCAATATCAAAAGGTCTGTTTTAGGTGGAAGAAATTTTGAATATTACTCGGAGGACCCCATATTATCCGGAGAAATGGGCGCTGCCTTTATCAATGGTGTCCAGAGTCAGGGCGTGGGTACTTGTCTGAAGCATTTTGCAGCAAATAATGTTGAAACGATGCGGATGTTTATGAATTCAAACCTGGATACAAGAACCTTAAATGAGATCTACCTCACGCCGTTTGAAATTGCCGTCAAAAAATCAGAACCATGGACCATCATGGCCTGTTATAATCGGGTGCAGGGGGAATATGGTACACAAAATCCATACTTATTAACGGATATACTTAGAGATCAGTGGGGATATAATGGCGTGGTCATTTCTGACTGGTTTGCCATAGTGGACCGGGTTGGAGCATTAAAGGCTGGTATGCATATAGAAATGCCCCATGTCAGCAATGTAAATGACTCCATTTTGGTTGCAGCAGTGAAAACTGGACAACTTGAAGAGGAGAAGATAGATATGCTGGTGAGGGAAATCCTAAGCCTTGTTTTTAAGGCTAAATCGCATGAAAAAGAAGGCGTAAATCTGGATGCAAAGGCACATCATGCCTTTGCCCGGAAAGTAGCAGCAGAATCGGCTACCCTTCTGAAAAATGACCATCAGGTTTTACCCCTTACCCCCAAAAAGTATAAGAAAATTGCCATTATTGGAGAATTTGCAGTAAATCCAAGATATCAGGGCAATGGTAGTTCTGAGGTAATACCAACACAACTGGATAAGGCATTGGAAATAATCAGATCAGAATATGGAAATCAATTTCAAATCGACTATGCACAAGGTTATAAATTGAGTGATGATAATGATTTCTCCCTGATCAAGGCCGCTAAAACACTTGCGATGAATGCTGACATTGCCTTGGTTTTTTCCGGATTACCTTTGCATTATGAATCGGAAGGTATCGACCGGAAACATATAAATATGCCAGCTTCTCATGATAAACTATTGAAGGAAGTGGCTGCTGTTCAAAAAAATACAGTGGTTATTCTGACCAACGGAAGTGCCGTTACCATGCCCTGGATTCAGGAAGTGTCGGGCGTTTTGGAAAGCTGGTTGGGAGGTCAGGCAGGTGCCGGCGGCATAACAGATGTAATTTTTGGTAAAGTAAACCCATCTGGTAAACTGGCGGAATCTTTTCCATCAAAACTGGAGGATACCCCTGCATTTTTAAATTTCCCGGGTGAACAGGGAGATGTGCTTTATGGAGAAAGGATCTTTGTGGGGTACAGGTATTATGACAAGAAAAAGATCGAACCTATGTTTCCATTTGGATTTGGTCTTTCGTATACGGAATTTGAGTTCTCTGAGCTGCAACTTTCTTCAAAAAAAATTACGGATAAGGAGGTTTTGAAGCTTGAAGTAAAAGTAAAAAACACAGGAAAGCTAACGGGTAAAGAGGTTGTTCAGATCTATGTTTCTGATAATTTATCCAGTTTACAAAGACCGGAAAAGGAACTTAAGCGTTTCAAAAAAATAGAATTAAAACCGGGAGAAGAAAAGACAGTCCGCTTTGAATTGAATGCACGGGATTTTTCATTTTTTGATGCCAGAAGAAATGTTTGGGTTGCAGAAAGCGGAGAATTTACTATTTCAGCTGCATCCTCCTCCAGGGATATTAAATTGGCAGAGAACTTTGAGTTGGTATCAACACAGGAATTACCATTTGCTTTTGATGAATATACTTTTTTTAGTGAATACTGGAAGCACAAACAGACCAGAGAATACCTCAAAGAACTGCTTCCAAAATGGATCAGTCAGTTTGTTCCTGAAGGAAAATCAATGGATGAGGCTAGTTTTAATGAATTTTTCACACACCATCCAATGATCAAGTTCCCTTATATTTCAAGTGGAGAAATAACCATGTCTCAGGTAAAGGACCTGGTTGAAAAAACAAAAACGTTGACTTATAACCCTTAATATTTTATTCTGATCATTCAGTGTAGAATACTGACTTTATGTAATTAGTATAATTATTAGATATGGAGAATAAAGGCACAAAACTTTCAATTAGGGAAAAAATATCCTATAGTCTGGGTGATACAGCCTCTCATTTTGTATGGGATATGGTTGGTTTTTGGATATTGATATTTTATACAGATACCTTTGGCATATCTGCTGCTGCTGCTGGTACGATAATGCTTATTGCCAGGATCTGGGACATGGCAAGTGACCCGATTATGGGTATTATAGCGGATAGAACCAAAACAAAATGGGGAAAATTCAGACCCTACATTCTTTGGATGGCGTTACCGTACAGCATTCTGGCCGTATTGGCTTTCACCACGCCTGATTTTGGGAATACAGGTAAAATTATTTATGCTGGTGTTACTTACCTCTTGTTAATGAGTGTGTTTACAGCCATAAATCTGCCCTACTCTTCACTTGGCGCTGTTATGACTTCTGATTCATACGAAAGGGCGGGATTGAACTCCTATCGTTTTATCTTTGCTTTTATTGGACAGTTGATCGTCACGGGAACGGCCCTGACCCTGGCAAAGTATTTTGGGAGCGGAGATTCGGCAAAGGGATACCAATACACGCTGATCCTGTTTTCCGCGGTCAGTTTTGTTCTTTTCATGATAACCTTTAAAAATACAAAAGAGAGAATTCAACCGCCATTAAAACAAAAGGAATCCCTGAAAGAGGACTTTAAAAACCTGTTTTCTAACCGGCCTTGGGTGATCCTTTTTGTAATTGGTATCATCTCTTTTATCATGTTCGCTATCCAAAACTTATCAATAGCCTATTATTTTAAATATTATATCGGAAAGGAAGAAAGTGTGCAGCTGTTTAATGTGGTCGGAACCATTGCCCTGATCGTTGCCATTCCTTTCTCAAGACCCCTGGCCAAAAAATTTGGTAAAAGAAATGTCTTTCTGGCGAGCTCATTGTTATCGGGCTTCTTCTTTATACTTTTATATTTACCCGGAGTTGACGATATCTACATGATATATGGTTTCAATATTCTGGCAAAAATGGCCTATGCACCCGCAGTTCCCTTATTGTGGACTATGTTGGCGGATACGGCTGATTATTCTGAATGGAAAACAGGAAGAAGAGCCACTGGTCTTGTATTTTCTGCAGCTACGTTTGCCCAAAAGGCTGGCTGGGGAATTGGAGGAGCGATGGCTGGCTGGTTATTGGCAATTTATAAATTTGTACCAAATGTTGAACAGTCAGAAACGGCCATAAACGGGATAAAATTAATGATATCTGTATTTCCCGGGGTGCTTTATATGTCTTGTGCTATTTTATTGTTTTTCTATGCCATTGACCACAAAACGGTTTTGATCATGCAAAAGGATCTGGAGGAGAGAAGAAGCATTGAGGAATTGGAAAATCAATAATTAAAGAATTATCGTATTTTAGAAGCTTTATTGAACAGGAAAATAGATTCAGACAAGGATCTACTATAGAATTATACTTTTATTAATAATTAAATTATAGAATTATGACACAGGTTTCCGAAAAGAGACACCCTATGGCATTGAGTATATTGACCTTGCTGTTTTTTATTTGGGGTTTTCTTACTGTTTTAAATGACATTTTGATTCCATATCTTAAAAAGATATTTGAATTAAATTATTTCGAGGTCATGTTTATTCAGTTTGCATTTTTTGGTGCTTATTTTATAGGTTCACTGATCTATTTTATTATCTCCACGAAATTCGGGGACCCAATTTCCAGGATTGGTTATAAAAAAGGTATTCTAGCCGGATTGGTCATATCTGCAATTGCTGCATTATTGTTCTATCCTGCTGCCGCATACAGGGTATTTCCGCTGTTCCTGGTTGCTTTATTTGTTCTGGGTCTTGGGTTTACCTTGCTTCAGATCTCTGCAAATCCATATGTTGCTATTTTAGGTCCTTCTGAAACTGCCTCTTCCAGACTGAATCTGGCACAGGCTTTCAATTCATTTGGTACTACTATCGGTCCAATTTTCGGAGGATGGTTGATTTTTAGTTTTTTCGGAACCCGTGGAAAAGCTTTGCTGGATTCAGCAGGCAATCAAATTTATACAGATGATGGTGGAATCATGTCTGCCATGGGGATTCAGATGCCGTATTTGCTATTTGCCGGGGTATTGATCCTGTTATTCTTTGTCATCTTAGGTACAAAATTACCATCGATTGAAGGAACGGATATTATTCATAAGGATGCCGGAGCCTTAAAATACAGGAATTTGGTTTTCGGGATGGTTGCCATTTTCTTCTACGTTGGGGCAGAGGTAAGTATTGGAAGTCTGATGATCAATTTTTTCAAATTACCGGAAATTGCCGGGCTTGGAGAAAATGATGGTAAGATCTACCTTGCTTTTTATTGGGGTGGCGCCATGATCGGGCGATTCCTTGGAGCGATCTCATTGAGTGATTACAAGGGAAGTAAATACATGAAACAATTGCTGATGGTGGGCGTATCTTTGATAACCTTCTTCTTTATATGGTTCATCGCAAAGATGAATAATGGGCTTTCTTTGGCATCTGTATTGCCTTACCTGATCTTCATAGCAGTGAATCTGATTGGATTTATGATTGGCAGATCCAAAGCACATACGACATTGATGGTATTTGCATTGATAATAATTGGATTACTAACATTGGTTGTTAGTACAGAAGGCGTTATTTCATTTTGGAGTCTGATCGGAATTGGATTGTTTAATTCAATCATGTGGTCCAATATTTTTACATTGGCTATCAAAGACCTGAAAGAATATACTTCTCAGGGTTCTTCATTACTGGTAATGGCTATTTTGGGAGGAGCATTGATCCCGTTGGTTCAGGGTGCTTTCGCGGATGCTTATGGTTTACACATTTCGTTTGCAGTGCCAATTATTTCTTATATATACCTTGCATGGTATGGCTGGAAAGGCTATGTTCCCAAGAAATTTGCATAACTGATTTTAATAAAAAAACAGGGGTGTCACAGTTGAAAAATTGTGGCACCTTTTTTATTTTTTGCTGATCTTTTTGGAAAGCTTGTCGCCCAAATAATTGAAAACAAATACCAGACTAAAAATAGCCATTCCGGGAAAAACAGCCAGCCACCATGCTTCATAATTCAATCTCGCTGCACTCAATATACTTCCAAAACTAACATGATCTGCAGGCAAGCCGATACCCAAAAAAGATAAGGCTGATTCCAATAAAATCGCTGAAGAAAAACCAAAGGCAACCGCAACAATTACGGGGGTTAGTGTTGCCGGTAAAGCGTGCCTGATAATAATTCGCCAGTCACTCATTCCTATCGCTTTGGAGGCTTCTATATACCTTTGTTCCTTGATCTTGAACATCTCTGCCCGAACATATCTGGCGATCATAGGCCACCTCAATAAACCGATAACCAGAATAACATTGAAAATGGATGCCTCAGCAAACAGACTAACCAGGATCAGAATGAGAAAACTTCCCGGCAATGACTGAAAGATCTCGATAAAACTTGAGAGTATCAAATCCACAGGCAAGACCATTTTTTTGTTCAAATAGGGGATTTTGCCAAATAAAAAATGAATAAACAGAGCAATTATAAGCACCAAAAAGATAAAAAGAAAAAGTGATTTTGTGGTTGATAATAAAAGCGATCTATAGCTCAGGAAATAGATAAAAGAGAAAAACAGAAAAATCAAATTTATTAATTTTTTTCTTCGGATCTGATAGCCTGTATTACCAAAATAACCACCGACCAATCCAAATAAAAGACCGATGACCAAGGCTATTGTCATAGAAAAAGACCCTGTTATGAGTGCGATCCGACTGCCATGGATCAATCCTGAAGCTACATCGCGACCGATCTGGTCCGTTCCTAAAAAATGTTTTTGCTGACCGTTTGATAAATTCTGCTCATCAAATGGAGAAATGAAATTTGAATTTTGAGCATCAATATTATTGTGACTGTATTTTATAAGTGGAGATACGGAAAAACTGCAATCCTCATATTTTTGGCTGGAGAAAGCCGGAGCTGTCCAGCCAGATTCATTTTTGCATAATAAAGGGGCATCATTAGCCAGGAAAGGGGCAAATATTCCTGAAAAAATGAAGGCAGCAAGTATCAGATATGCAATGAAGTTTCCGTATTTAAATTGTTTTGCCTTCATATTATGCTTCCAGTTTAATTTTTGGATTCAAATAGGCGTATAAGATATCACCGAGTAAATAGAAGATGAAAGTCACCAGCCCGATGAATAATAAAATAGCAAAAACTACATTCCAGTCCATAAAGTGTATGGAGTCATATAATAACCTGCCCAATCCGGGAATATTGAAAATTACTTCCAGGACAACAGAACCCGCCAATGCAGCGGGAAAACTACTTATAAGCATTGTAATTACAGGTAACATGGCATTTGGGAAAATATGACGCCATAATAGTTTTACGTTTGATAAACCTTTGGCTTTAGCTGTGATGAAATAATCTGATTTTAATTCCACAATAGCAGAATTTCGGATTATTCTGATTCCCTGGGCCGCACTGTGTATGGCAAGGATTAAGGCAGGGAGGATCAAATGCGGCATGGCTGTTGTGATTTTTTCGAACAGAGACATCTGATTTGAGATTCGGCCAACACCCACAGAGGGGAATATATTCAACCAATCACTATAAATATTATTCGTAAGAAAAACAACACTTAAAGTTGCCAGCCAAAATAAAGGGAAAGCATAAAACCCAAATGAAAAACCACTGATTAGTTTTTCCGTCCATTTTTTATACCACCAGGCACTCACCAGTCCAAGAGGAATAGCTATGAATAGGCTGAGAATATACGCTGTAATAACATAAAGAAAGGTCCAGAATAATGCATAAGATATTTTATTGTAAACAGTTTCAGCGTCTACCATGGAGATGCCAAAATCAAAACGAAGTACCTTTTTTATCCAATTGTGATATTGGTTGTCCAAACCATAGAAAGCAAGCATTGGGATGGCAGTTTTATATTGAATCTCAACTGATTTTATATCATCTACAGATTGGTTAAGTTTTTGAAGTTGATCCTGGAGGAGTGCATTTTGAAAAAAGGAAACACTATCCAGTATTTTGGAAATGGATGCTATGTGCCCAAACCCTGTATAGATATCCGGATCGGTACTTACATTTCTTAGTTCAGAAGCAATCTGTTTGAATGCAGCGGTTAATTCTATTGAATCAGTTGTATTTAATAGTGTTTCTTCAAAACCTGCAAGGCATTGATTAAAGCTTTGGATTTTATCCCAATTGTGTATCTGTTCGATCCATTTTGAGTAGATCATTTTTCTTTGTGGATGTATTATCCTGTAAAAGGTATCCGGATAACTTGCAGGATGTATTCCAAAATAAAAATTTGGTTTGTCCAGGCCTAATTCAGCCGCTACTTCCTGATAATTATCAGAATGCATGCTTGTATTCAGTGAGGCTGTGGTTTGCCCCCGAAGTTCTATGAGGTTTCCAACGGGGTCCCCTGGGGCAATTTTGCTCAATAAAAACACAACGATGGACAATATCAATAAGGAGGGAATGATCAGCAATGCTTTTTTAATAACAAATCGTTTCATGCCCGGCCTGATTAATTTGATTTTTCAAATAGATTCAATAAATAGCCTCCTTTGGTATAAGTGACGCTGGCCTTGAATTTGTTATTGATAATGATATTATTTGTTGGTGCATAAAGGAAGATGAAAGCTTGATCTTTATATATGATCTCCTGAATTCTTCTGTATAAATGCTCGATCTGCTTCTGATCCCCGGAATTCCTGATTTTTTCCATGGTCTCATCCGCTTCTGCATTGTTGTAACCATATTTGTTGCTGCCACCCATATAATCATTAGAGGAGTGCCAGGATTGATAAAGGTCCTCAGGATAGGGTCCATAAACTGTTCCGGTCGGGAAAAGATCAAAATTTCGATTCGTGATCTCCTGTTTGATCAACTGTGCTTCCTTTGTTATGATTTCAATTTCTACGCCTGCTTTTGCGGATTCCTCCTTCAAAATGAGGGCTAAATTCCTGCTTAGGATCTTGCCTGTGATATAGGTTTTGAGTGTTAATTCTCTGCGTTTTCCCTCAATGATTTTATCTAGAATGCCATTGTTGTTTGTATCTGTCCATCCAGCTTCCGCTAATATTGATTTTGCGCTTTCCGGGTCAAATTCAATCAATTTTAAGGTGTCGTTAAAATAACGTCTGGCTGGTACTATCGGTCCGGGAACCCTTGCGCCATAACCTTGTTCGTGATTTTCAATAAACGCATTTATGTCGATTAAATGTGCCAGCGCCTTGCGAACCCGGACATCCTTTAGAAGTTCTGAATGGTTGTTAAGTCCAATGAAATAGTATTTCAACTGTGGCGGATTAAAAAAGGTAAACCTTTCATTGACCCGGTCATCTTCCTGCATTTTTTTATAATCATAACCGTTTACTGTGGAAATGACATCCAGCGCACCATTGCGCAAGGCTGTGATCGCTGCATTCTCATCCGGGTAAACGGCAAACACAAGTTTATCCGGGTTTGCAGAGAGGTAAGGATTGTCTGGGTAATTTTCTCCCCAGTAATTTTTCTTTTTAACCAGCGAAACGAACTGATTGGTCTGCCAGTCTTCAAATTGATAAGGACCAGAACCGACGATAACTTTTCGTCCACAGTCTGCGTGGTTCAAAAAATCTATGGTTTTCTGCAGGATCAAGCTATCTCCGGAAGAAAATATTGGAGAAATGACCGCCCCTTTGTCCAAATCATATTTTCGAAAGATCTGATCAGGATCATATATGTATTCCGGCATCAGTTCAGCTATCAGGGCCAGTTCTTTGGATAAATGAAAGGCCTGGTCCACGTATATTGAAAACTTTTGCGGATCTGAAGGATCGATTTCAACATCGATCATTTCTTTAAATAAAGACTTAATTGAAGGATTCATTTTTAATCCTTCAATTTTGAATAATTTGACGGAGAACAAATAATCATAACCAGTAACGGGTGCTCCATTGTCCCAAACGGCATCTCCCTTTATCTGACAATCAAAACGAAGCGTACCACTGAATGCGCCTTCCTCAATCCGGACAGCAGTCGGAATTTCCTTTAGAAGAATGGGGATAAGCTCTAGTTTGTATGGGTCATAATTAGCAAGGGTCAGAAAAAGATATTGATTGATCTGGGTTTCAACGGTTGCCGTGCTCTTGGACGGAAACAGAAAACTTGGGTCTCTCGTAATTCTGGCGCTTACTATAAAATCTTCATTGTTTGGTATGCCGGACTCTTTACAGGAATACCAGAATATTGAAGCCAGTGAAACGAATAAAATAAATTTATAGATCCTCATATTGCTTTGTAATCTTATTAGGTTGCGTTCAGTTTTTCCTGAATGATCATCAGTTCTTCCTCTGAGTTTTCAAGGTCCGTCAGATCGTTTTTGAAATAATAGATCCAGAAGATCCCACCCACAATTACTGCAATTACAAAGGTGGTGATAAATGCAGAGATAGATAATGGTCCCTTGATAATGTCAATCACCAGCAAGGTGAAAATGGGAAAAAAGATGACATATTGATTTCTGATTAACATAATCCTTGTTCGTAATACCTCAGTTCCATTCAGGATATATTGCACCCTTGTTTGTAAGATGCTTTTTTGATCAGAATTGTTCGATTTTTCGTCGTCTAATTTCTTGTTCATTGAACTTTGATAGGCAATGGATTGCTTTAGTGTATACCGATAATAGATCCAGAAAGCAAGTAACAATAACAGGGGGATAAGGTTAAAACCGAAAGAATATTTTGCGATGTGAAAGCTATTGGCAAATAGTACAAGTGATAGAAGTAAGAGGAATAACCACTTGAAATCGCGGGATGATTTGCTGGACTTTATTTCATCAAAGAGATTTTCTATCGACAGATAAAAATCTCTTAATGCATCGGCTGGTTTTTCATTTCCTTCCAATTGATTTATTTTGCTTTGGTAAGCTTTGTATGTTTCATTGAGCTCCATGATAAAAATAACTTGAAGATGTTAATTAACCACTAAAAGATCGCCACTCTTAGCAAATGTAAATATTATCATTTAAAATCACAATAAATATACAGAAATGATTGATAGTGATTGAGTTTGAATTTATAAAAAATGATTATATGTTTTGGTGGAGTTAGTTAATTTTCGGACAAAAAAAAAGGTTGACCCTGATTGGTCAACCTTTTATCAAGTTTTTCGCCTTACTCTACTCGTTATCGAGTCCGTTAACTAATAGGGCAACTTCATTGTTTAATACTTCAATAAATCCAGTAGAAATAGAAAATTCCTTTACGTTTCCGGAAGTTTCAGTGATTTTAACACTTCCGCTACCAAGGGAAGAAATGATGGGTGCGTGGTTGTCCAGAATCTCAAATTCTCCTTTCGTTCCAGGTACAACTACACCTTTAATTTCTCCATTATAGAATTCTTTTTCAGGTGTTAAAACAGTCAGATTCATTATTAATTTTTTAGAAATTAAGCATGTGCTTCTTCCAGCATTTTCTTTCCAGCCTCGATGGCATCCTCAATATTTCCTTTCAGGTTGAAAGCAGATTCCGGATATTGATCAACTTCTCCATCCAGGATCATGTTAAATCCTTTGATCGTTTCTTCGATTGGAACCAGAGCTCCTGGTAATCCGGTAAACTGCTCAGCAACGTGGAACGGTTGTGATAAGAATCGCTGAATTTTTCTCGCTCTGTTTACCACCAGTCTGTCTTCTTCTGATAATTCCTCCATACCGAGAATCGCAATAATATCCTGTAATTCTTTATATCGCTGCAGTATGTTGATCACATTCTGTGCCGTGTCATAATGCTTTTTACCTAAAGTAGCTTCATTCATAATTGTAGATGAAGAATCCAATGGGTCAATCGCAGGATAAATACCCAATGAAGATAATTTTCTACTCAGTACAGTTGTAGCATCAAGGTGTGCAAATGTGGTCGCAGGTGCAGGGTCAGTCAAGTCATCCGCAGGCACGTAAACCGCCTGTACAGAAGTAATTGATCCTCTTTTTGTTGAGGTAATTCTTTCTTGCATTAATCCCATCTCTGTTGCCAGTGTTGGTTGGTAACCTACAGCTGAAGGCATCCTTCCCAAAAGGGCAGATACTTCAGACCCCGCCTGAGTGAAACGGAAGATATTATCGATGAAGAACAAGATGTCTTTTCCTCCTGAAGGATCAGTCATATCTCCGTCCCTGTAATATTCAGCAATGGTCAAACCAGCTAGTGCAACCCTTGCTCTCGCTCCCGGAGGTTCGTTCATCTGACCAAAAACCAATGTTGCCTGAGATTTACTCAGTTCTTTTTTATCTACTTTGGTAAGGTCCCAGCCTCCGTTCTCCATGTCTTCCATGAATTCCTTACCATACTTAATTACATTTGCTTCAAGCATCTCACGCAACAAGTCATTTCCTTCTCTGGTTCGTTCTCCAACTCCTGCAAATACTGAGATACCTTCATATCCTTTGGCAATATTGTTGATCAGTTCCATGATCAATACGGTTTTTCCAACACCCGCACCACCAAATAATCCGATTTTTCCACCTTTTGGGTAAGGTTCAATCAAATCGATTACTTTAATTCCTGTAAATAGTACTTCAGTCTCTACAGAAAGATCTTCAAAAAGAGGTGGTTGCCTGTGGATCGGATAAGCATTTTCATCTTTTTCAACAGATTCCATACCGTCAATTGCTTCTCCAACTACATTGAATAACCTTCCTTTGATCGCTTCACCCACGGGCATTGCAATGGGTTTTTTTGTATCAATCGCTTCCATTCCCCTAACGAGTCCGTCAGTGGAGTCCATCGATACAGTTCGCACACTATCCTCTCCAAGATGCTGTTGAACTTCAAGTACCAGATCGTTCATTCCATCACGCTTAACGATGAGTGCATCAAGAATTTCAGGAAGAACGGATCCATCTGCTGCGAAACTTACATCCACAACAGGACCGATAACCTGACTTATCCTACCAATATTTGCCATGTTTTATTTGTTTTATCTAGATATTTTTGAATTCGGCGCAAAGATAAATCTTAGTATTAAAAATTAGACATTTTTAAAGCATTAATTGAAATCTACCCGATTATTAGGTGGTTACCCAGAAGTTATTGGCCCCTTTTCCCAGTGTTATTTTGATTTTTTCAAGGCTGAGAAGCTCAAGAAGCGCCAAAAATGTCACTACAGCATGTATTCTGTTTTTAATTTCAGAGAACATTTCAGTAAAATCCGTCTTAACCCCTTTTTTGATTTTTGATTGAATATATGATTTTTGTTCTTCAACCGAATAGTTGTATTGAACTACAGTATGAACTTTTTTTGATTTTCGTTTTTCGAACTTTGTCAGTACAGATTCAAAAGCTTTTAATAATTTAAAAAGCGTTACGGATTCCATCTCCACATCAACCAAAGCTCTGGTTGCAATGGATTTCAGTTCCTGAGAAGCATAAGCACGGTTATGTTTTAGTGCCCGGGCTTCCTCCAGTGCCCGCATGTCCTCGAGGATGCTTTTATATTTTTTGTATTCCAATAGTTGATGAACAAGATCGGTTCTGGGGTCAATTGCATTTCCTGACTCATCAAGCTCTTTTCTGGGCAAAAGCATTTTAACCTTTATACGCATCAGCGTTGCGGCCAGTAAAATGAATTCACTGGCTACATTGATGTTCAATTCTTCCAGTTTCTGAATGTATTCCAGATAATCATTCGTGATCTTACTTATTGGAATATCATAGATGTCGATCTCATCCCTCTGAATGAAAAACAAAAGCAGATCAAACGGACCTTCAAATTGCTCCAGACTAATCGTATATGTTTTATCTTCAGGCATGATTTTAAATTCCAGACCGTAAAAGTAATTTATGTTTTGTAGACAAGCAGCAAGTTCGGTCTACTATGTATTTATTATTTTGGGTGTTATGGTATTGTTAAATGTAAGGGTTTAGTGTTATTACAAATAAAATTTCCATTATTTGCTCAACAATTGCAGGATGGTCTTGTTCCTGCTTTAAATAATAATTATAAAATTAAATAAATGAAAAGTAGATTTTTAGTAATAAGTATACTCACATTATTCTTTGCAGTACCTTCTTTTTCTCAAAACTGGATGACGGATTATGACGAAGCAATGGCACTTGCAGTTGAGCAGGATAAACACGTTTTATTGTTTTTCACAGGCTCTGACTGGTGTCCTCCTTGTAAAAGATTGAAGAAAGATATTTATACTTCTGAAGTATTTAAGAAGTATGCGGAAGAGAAACTGATTCTTCTTATGGCTGATTTTCCCAAGAGATCTGCAAATAAATTAAGCGAAGAACAGGAAAATAAAAATAAAAAACTTGCCGCACGATTTGGCCCTAAAGGATTTCCAACCTCCATTATTCTGGATACTGAAGGAAATGAAAAAAACAGATGGGTCGGTTATAACCCAGGATCTCCTGAGGAGTATGTAGAGAAATTTACAGCCGCTTCAGAAAAATAATTACTTACCTTGTTTTTGGGGAAATAACATTTTTCCAAAAACAAGGTGAATAATAAAAATCAACAGAAAAGCGATCAGCTCAATCCATAATATATAATATGGCCAGGCTCCCAATACATCCATGATACTCGCTACGGATGGTTTGGCTCTGGTGTACATATAATTTGAGTCGAGCACAATATTGATCAGATGCAATATTATGAAATAGACATTTATGGTCAAAAAGGACTGTAGCCCATCCCGTATGCCAAGATGGATCTTCCTGATCAGTATTTCATAAAAAACCAGTACAACCAGAAATCCGTGGTATAAAAAGTACATAAAATAACCATAATACGGGAAACCATATTCAATATCTGCCGTTATCAAAGCATTTACCACCCCGGCCAACACCAGATAACAAAATATCTTCAGGCTTTTTTCGTGATTCAATAGTACGATGATCGGGGCAGCAATAGTCAGTATCCTGCAAAGATGCAAAGGCAGATCATCTGAAAGATTCAGTCCTTTCAAATTATAGTCAATGGTCATCCTGAACAACATTGCAGCCACTGGGATAAAAGACAAAATGATAGCTGTATTTCGCTTCTGGGATTCAGTGAAATATCTCTTGGAGATAACGACCAAAGCATAAATTACAATTGTAAAAAACAACAACGCTACAGCATGCTCAATCGTAAAATTTTTGTATTCAATATGGTGATGCAGGAATTTATTCATTTAACATTTACTGATTCAATATGCCGGAATAACTATATTTGGCAGCAAAATACTTTTAAAATACTATTTCTACAATTTTTTTAAGCTTCACTTGTTTCATTTAATAAGAAGGAACAATTAGTAAACATTAAACGAACCATTTCTATGAAAAAACTTTATACCAGTATTCTGATAATAATCCTTTTAACATTTTCTCAGTCCGGTGTCATTGGACAGGGTGGAATGTGGTTGCCACATCTGCTGGAAGGCATGAATGAAACCGAAATGCAGGATTTGGGAATGGAACTCAGTGCTCAGGATATTTATGACATAAATGCCAGCTCGATCAAAGATGCGATCGTGCAATTTGGAGGAGGTTGTACCGCTGAGATCATTTCCTCAAAAGGACTTTTGCTAACCAACCACCATTGTGGTTATGGCCGCATTCAGGCACACTCAAGCGTTGAGAATAATTTGTTGAAAAATGGATTTTGGGCGATGGAGCAAAAAGAGGAGTTGCCTAATCCGGGATTGTCCGTAACGATGATTGACAGAATTGAAGAGATCACTGCTCAGGTGCTGGAAGGAACAAATGAATTAACAGATGAAACTGAAATTCAATCGAGAATAGACCAGAATTTGGAAAGGATCAGAAAAAACACCATACTGCTGCCACATCAGGACCTGGATATTAAACCGTTTTACTATGGTAATAAATATTACATGTTTGTCACTTCTGTTTTTGAAGACATCCGTTTGGTTGGTGCACCACCAGAGTCCATTGGGAAATTTGGTGCAGATACGGACAACTGGGTATTTCCAAGACATAATGCGGACTTTTCACTTTTCAGGATCTACGTAGACAAGAATAATCAGCCAGCTAAATATTCAGTGGACAACGTACCCTATAAGCCTAAACACCATCTTCCCGTTTCTATGGACGGTGTAAGTGAAGGTGATTTTACTTTGGTATTTGGATTTCCGGGAAGAACCAGAGAATACCTGCCCGCAGTTGCCATCGAACAGATCGTAGATGTTATCAATCCAGGAAGAATCTCTATCAGGGAGGCATCACTCAATGTAATGGACAAATACATGCGTGCAGATGAAGCAACCCGATTGCAATATTCATCAAAATTTGCTGGTATTGCGAATTACTGGAAAAAATGGATTGGTGAAAATCAGGGTTTGATCTCCACCGGTGCAGTTGATCAGAAGAAAAAGATGGAAGCTGAATTCACCCAAAGAGTAAATGCCAATCCAACATGGAAGCAATCTTACGGGAACCTTCTCAGTGATTTTGAAACACTTTACAGCGAGATGGAACCCTATGCATTTGCAGAAGCATACACATATGAAGCTACGGTAAGAAATATTGAACTCATGCGTGTTTTGGGTTATGTTGACCGCCTCATTAGTCTGTATAAAAACAATGGCGAAGCAGAATTTACTAATTACAGGGATAGGTTATTGCCTTACCTGAAAGGTTTGTACAAGAATTATAATGCAGATATTGATAAGGGAATTTTCAAGGAATTGTCCGGTATGTACCTGGCAAATATGGAAGCTCGTTTCATTCCTTCAAATTTTACAAACATTGAAGATCCTTCCTATCTGGCAAATCTTGTTTATGACAAATCTATGTTTACCAGCTATGAAAAAATTGAGGCTTTATTGAATCAGGATGATATCGCTATGGTCGTCGGTATTCTTGAAATGGATCCGGCCTATGCTACAGCGCTGGAATGGAGAAAAGTGTATGATGAACTCATCTCGCCTACATTCAACCAAATACAGGCAAAAATTAATGTGAAGCAAAAACTATATATGCAGGCATTAATGGAAGTGTTTCCTGAGAAAAGATTTTTCCCGGATGCCAATAGTACTTTGCGAGTTACTTATGGTCAGGTGCATGGTTATACACCCAGAGATGCAGTCTATTATCAGCCCTCCACCTATTTGAAAGGGGTAGTGGAAAAATACCAGCCTGGAGATTATGAATTTGATGTCCCTCAGAGATTACTTGAACTTTATGAAAATAAAGACTTTGGTCCTTATGCGGATGAGACAGGTGATGTGCCAGTGTGTTTCATTGGAACAAACCACACCACAGGAGGCAATTCAGGTAGCCCGGCACTGGATGCTCAGGGAAATTTGATCGGATTGAATTTTGATCGGGTTTGGGAAGGAACAATGAGTGATCTGTATTATGATCCGGTGATTTGCAGAAACATAATGGTGGATGCAAGATATATTCTTTTCATCATCGATAAGTTTGCAAATGCTTCACACCTGATCCAAGAAATGGATGTTGTTCATCCCAAAAAGAATTGATCCTAAAAGGAGAATTGACACAGAAAAAATAAAAAATGCCCGATTTTCGGGCATTTTTTATTTCACCCTTATAAATTCAAATTCCATAAAATCGAAATCCGGATTTTCTATTTCAATATGCACTCGTTCGGGAACTGCCTTTTCAGATAGGTCAAACCATAATTTTCCGGCAGGCAAAGAACTTAATTGGGCCGGAAATCTGAAAGTAAAAACATGGTCATTCCAGTGATGCAAATCTGCTTTGAAAATAGAAGTTGGCTCCATTTGAAAAGCCAATTTCCCATCGATCAATCCTATCGTTATGTCTCCATACATTTTATCTCTGTATCGTCCTGCATATTCAGCCAAAGGCAAATGACCCTGATTGATCTTTCCTCTTTCATTTTCAACAGAATTCATTAAGGAGATCATTTGTTCATTATTGCGAACACTGCTTTTTAGATATACAGAAGCATAGTCCAGCCCATCCAGCTTATTTCCGATCAGGACATCGATTGTTTTTTCCATCAAAGCTGAAGGAAGGTAATTCAAATTATTGGTGAGGATGATCATTCCCAGTTTCTCTTCCGGTACGATCCAGGATTTAGATATCATGCCATCATATCCACCGCCGTGAGAAATGATTTTTTTCCCATATTGATCCTTAATGGACCAACCTAAACCATAGGCTTTAAAATGGACACTTGGCTGTCGCTTTTTACTGTTGGCGCTTATGCTAAAGTTGATGTGTGGTGTGCTAAGTTTTTCAAAACTATTGCCAGAGATGATCCTGGCATTTTCATACTCACCTTCTTGAATGTTGAGTTGCAACCACTTACTCATATCATGTACAGAACTGATCAGTCCCCCTGCAGCAACAACATTATCCCAGTTGAGCCAGTCAAGTTTAATGTTCTGATCTGATTCAAAATAATAAGGCTGGGCAACATTTTCCGTGTTCGAAAGTTCATCGGTGGAATAGATGGTCCGGTTCATTTCAAGCGGGTCAAGGATGCGTTCCTGAACGAATGCTCCCCAGCTTTTTCCGGAGATCTTTTCAATGATCAATCCGGCTGCTACATACATGATGTTAGAATAACCATAATCAACCCTGAAATCGCCGGTAGCCTTTAAATGACCAGCAGCCCTCACAACGTCTTCTGCTGATTTATCCGTTCCAAACCAGAGAAGATCACCGCTGAAAGTTTTCAACCCGCTTCTGTGACAAAGCAGATCCTCTATATTCATTTCACGACTGACATACGGGTCGTACATTTTAAAATAGGGCAAGTGGTGTACTACCTTGTCATCCCAGTTCAACTTCCCCTCTTCTACCAGAATAGCAATAGCTGTAGAAGTAAATGCTTTTGAATTTGATGCGATGGCAAACAAAGTGTTTTCATCAACTTTCTGTTTCTTTTCGAGATCAGCAAAACCGAAGCCTTTTTCGAAAATGATTTTATTATCCTTAACAATGGCAATAGCCATCCCGGGGATATTCCATTCCTGAAATGCCTGCTGATAATATTTGTCGAGATGCTCCAGTTGTTCTGACGATTGAGAATAACCGATAAAGCTTCCCAATAACAACAGAATGGCAATTAGAATTTTTCTATTCATCATGTAAAAGATTTAAAATGTCAATGTGGGTAAACAGAGGTATGATTATTTTCCACCGTTTCTGGAAGTATCTAATACCTCTTCAAATTCCTCAAACTCTTCCTCGAATTCGTCAAACTGTATCTTTTCTTTGATATTCAGCTCTTGTTCTTCATCCGGATCGTCGTTGTGTTTATTTTTAGTACAATCAATCAGGTTTTTATAATCCGTGTTGGCCGGAATCATAAATTCACGGGTAACGTCAAATTTGACCAGACTGTCATTTTCAATTCCCTGTAAGAAATAGGACATTATCGGCCGGGCCATTACATAACCCTGACCATCCTCAAGTGTGTAAAATCTAACCCATTTTTCATCGCCACCAACCCAGGTGCCAACGACTAAATTCGGTGTGATGCCCATAAACCAACCATCATTATAATCATTTGTGGTTCCTGTTTTTCCACCTACAATGGATTTAACGCCTTCCTGAGTGAATTTTCCGGCGACATTGTTTTTAAGCATGTCAATCATGACATAATTATATATTGGATTCAATGCTATATTTTGTTTTGGCACATCCGTATAAATGACTTTGCCATTTTTATCCTCTATCCTGGTTACAAAAACTGGTTTTGTGTACACACCGTTATTTGCAAAAGTACCGTATGCGCCTGTCATATCCATTACAGAAATATCTGCGGCTCCCAACACAATAGAAGGAACCTTTGGCAGAAGTAAATTGCCACCGCCTATTTCCATATCAGCATCTATGCCCATATTCCTGGCCAGATCACGGATCACTTCTACATTTCCAAGCTCTTTAACCAGCTTTACTGTTATCGAATTCTTTGAATAAAGCAAGCCTTGATATAAATTGTATTTATTAAAAGAAAAAGTACCATTTGCATTGGATGGGGACCATTCTTCAAGTACATCAAAATTACTTTCTCCGGGCGAGATCGTGTATTGCATATCATCAAATTCCTGACACGGTGAAATTCCCTGAACAGAGATCCCCGTTGCATAAACGATGGGTTTGAAAGTTGAGCCTACCTGTCTGCGGCTATTGATATGGTCATATTTAAAATAGTTGAATCCTACACCACCAACCCAGGCTTTTACATGACCCGTTCCTGGTTCCATTGCAAGCATTCCAGCCTGTAAGTGTCTCAACAGATAAATGACAGAGTCACGGGGTGAAAGGACCGTATCTTTGACCATCGCTTCATTATAAGCGAAGACTTTCATCGCAATTTTATTATTAAACTGCTTATCTACTTCTTTTTCAAAATTGTTCCAAACCAATTGAAGCGTATCCCATTCAGGACTATTCATAAGGTGATTGCATTTTGAAATGTTTTCCTCTTTGATGATACCTTCCCGTTCCAGTTTATTCAGGTTATAATGTCTTTTCTTTACGGCAACCATGCCGCTGATCGCTTTTTCAGTGAGCTGGAGACCATCATAATCATTTTCTATTTTATCCAGTTCGTGATTCAGGATTCTCTGTTTAATGGATTGATACCTGTCCGAATTGATGATCCGGTTATCAACTGACTGAAGCCGTAGTTCCCGCTGTTTTTTATTTGAATTATAAGTAAATGGGTTCATGCCCCGCCATACTTTCCAATACCTTTCCTGATTGGCTTCCATGTGCGTGAAAACAGCTTGTTCGGCATGTTTCTGGTAATTCAGGTCGATCGTGGTATAGATCTTCAGCCCGTCAGTATAGATGTTGTACTCTGTATTATTTGCTTTTTTAATGTTTTTCTCAATGAAGAGGGTTTTTAACCATTTTGTAAGTTCTGCTCTGAAAAAAGGCGCAGGTCCCTGATCATGGGATTGTTGTTTGAACTGACTCATGTCAATTTCTAATACGCTCAGACTATCAAAAACAGATTTGCTGATCTTATTTGATTTTTTCAACTGACCCAATACGATATTTCTACGTGATTTTGCACGGTCATGAAATCGAACCGGATTGTAAAGTGCCGGATTTTTTAACATTCCAACAAGCGTTGCCGCTTCTGAATAATCAAGGTCCCCCTGGTCTTTGTTGAAATAAATATTTGCTGCTGCCTGAATGCCGTGTGCTCCATAAATGAATTCAAACTTATTCAGATACATAGCCAGAATTTCATTTTTGGTATAACTCTTTTCCAGTTTAATGGCTGTGATCCATTCCTTAAATTTGATGTTGATCAGATGAGCGGATCTTTGAAATTTGGAAAGCCCTTTAATCGAGGGTCTTTCGAACAGCAATTTGGAGAGCTGCTGTGAAATGGTTGATCCTCCCCCGGCACTTCCTTTTTGCATCAGGATGGTTTTGACAAATACCCTGACCAATGCCCGAAAATCAATTCCGGAATGTTGCATAAATCTTTCATCTTCGGTCGAGAGTAGGGATTCAATGATCTTTGGGGAAATTGAATCATACGGAAGGGTTTCCCTGTTTTCTACATAGTATTTTCCAAAGGGAGTACCATTTGTGTCATATACAACGGATGCCAAATTATATTTTGGATTCTCCAATTCATCAAATGTTGGCAAATCACCTTTTGAAATATTATAAAACAATAGATAAATCCCGGTTACGATTAGTATTGCAACCGCCCAGATACTCAGGGTCAGCCATTTCTGCCAATTATTAAATCCTTTAAAAACCATAAGCCGCTAAGATAAAAGGAAATGGTGAATAGTAAAAAGTGAAATATGAAAAGTAATGAAAAGGCAATCGAATAATCAATAATAGTTAATCTAAGGGTGAATCAGTATAAAAAATGAAACACAATAATTATTTGGAAAGATCCTGAAAATTGAAAAATTCTATTTTTTATTATAAAAGAAAACTATTCATATCGAAGGGATTCGATAGGATCAAGTTTGGATGCTTTCATCGCAGGATAAATACCTGAAATTATCCCAACAAACATATTGACGAAAAAACCAAGGAAGATCCAGGCCCAGGGTACCACAAATTGACCTTTGATATAAATCGCCAGCACAATACCTATGATTATTCCCATTAGAATACCCAGGATACCACCTATCTGCCCGATCATAACAGCCTCAGTTAAGAATTGGATCAGAATGTTTTTTCTGGTTGCACCCAGCGCTTTACGAATACCAACTTCGCGGGTTCTTTCCGTTACGGTGACCAACATAATATTCATCAATCCAATTGAAGCACCTAGCAGGGTGATCAGGGCAATTGCAATAGTTGCAAATCTTAATTTTGAAGTGGCATCTTTCAGGATCTCCAGTAAACTGTCACTTTTGTTGATCTCAAAATCATTGTCCTGAGAAGCCTTTAATTTTCGGATATTCCTGAATTTCCCTAAGGCATAGGAAATTGCATTATCCATTTGCGTGGCATCTGCTACAGAGACACTGATGTCATATTTCTTATCGCTATAATGGTAGTATCTTTTTGAATTCAACAATGGTATAAAAACGAATTTGTCATTTCTTGCATTACCACCGGAACCCTTTTCCTTCAACACCCCGATCACCTTATAATTGGTGCCGTTGATGTCCACCATTTTATTAATCGCCATCTCAGGCTTATCATCAAAAAGGAGTTTTATTAGATCATTTCCTATGATCGCTTTATGTGAGCCAAATTCAAGATCGGTATTATTGAAATTTCGCCCATGGACAATTTCAAAACCAGAGTTGTTGAAATAGTTTTCGTCTACGCCCATTAAACTTATCGTTGGATTCGACTTTTCATTTTTGTATTTTACGGTTGTATTTCCGGAACAGTAACTGGACACAGAAACCGATGTGCCTGGAAAATCATATTTTTCCTTAAAATTAGCGGCATCATCAATATCAATAATATCTCCGACCCTGGATTGTCTTCCCCGCCTTTGACTTTTTAAATCTTCGTACTTTTGGCTTATGTTAAATGAATTGGCCCCAACTCTGCTGAAATTATCGCTAAGTGATAATAGAATTGTGTCGATTGCCGTCAAAATGCCAACCAAACTGGTAATTCCGACCATGATGATCATAATCGTCAATAATGACCGGAGTATGTTGGATTTAATTGACCGTAATGCAACCTTAATGTTTTCGAGAAGATCCATTTTTAGCTTATTATTCCTTAAAATTACAGTATTCTATGTTCGGCAGGAAAGATTTTAGAACCAATGACCCAATTATTAGATGAAAGCAAGATTTACTAGGATGAAAGGGAAATTGAATCAATTCTCAAAAAAACCGATAATTTTTTCAGCTTCCTCCTCAAGACCCGGTGCAAATGCGATTATTTCTCCACAGGCAAGATAATTTTGACTCTTTGAAAAATCAATAATGGTGCCACCGGCTTCCTGGACAATTAAGCTGCCGGCTGCAATATCCCAGGCATTTAGGTGTTTCTCATAATACAGATCAAAAGTACCTTTTGCCACAAAACAAAGATCAAGAGCGGCTGAACCTAACCTACGAAGTATTCGGGCATTTTTGACAAAATACATCAAGGTGTTTTGATGTGCCTCTCCGATCAAGCCTTTATCATATGGAAAACCGGTTGCAATGGCACATTCATCCAGTTTTTTGGAATCAGCCACATGGATTTTATTTTCATTAACAAAAGCACCTTTCCCTACAACAGCATGATACATATCTTGCTGCATAACATCATATACCACCCCCAGAATTACTTCGTCATTTTTTTTCAGGGCTATACTGATGGAAAAATGTGGAATTCCAACCATGTAATTGGTTGTTCCGTCTAGCGGATCAACAATCCACTGGTATTCATTTTCTGAATTTTTGATCATGGCCTCTTCCGTCATGAATGCGGCCTCAGGTAAAATTTTGACCAGAGATTCAATGATCATTTTTTCAGCCTGCTGATCAACAAAACTGACCAGGCTGTTTTTTGATTTAGTTATGATTTGATTTTCATTTAATTGTCCAAAATGGGAACGGATGAATTTTCCGGTGTTTTCACATATAATTTTTATTTCCCCTACTATCAATTCTGTATTCATATCTGTTGTTTATTTTTCTTTAATCTGCTGCTCTTAAAACCTTGATAATCTTTGTTTTTTTAATATTAATGATTAATTCATTTTAAATTTAGGCTTTGATTTAAGATTCATTTAATTTTGCAGCAAATTACCATAAATGAGTGACCCAAAATATTTGGCTAAAGGTACAAAAATCATTGCCACAATAGGACCAGCAAGTAATTCTTATGAACAGATTGAAGATTTGATTCATGAGGGTGTTGATGTATTCAGACTCAATTTCAGCCATGGGTCTCATGAAGACCATTTGAAGGTGATAGAGCACATCAATAAACTCAACGAGACCCACAAATTCACGGTGGGTATACTTGCCGATCTGCAAGGGCCAAAGATTCGGGTCAGCAAAATTGAAAATGACCAGCTGAAGCTGGAAGAAGGCCAAAAAATCTACCTGTTTGGTGGCACTGAAATAAGTAACAACAACAAACTTTACATAGGATATGAATTCCTCACCAAGGATATAAAAGAGAAGGACCGGATCATGATCGATGACGGAAAGATTATTCTTCAGGCGGTCAAGAAATGCGAGGATGGTAATTGTGTGGAAGCAGTTGTCAAATTCGGCGGTATGCTAAAACCGTTTAAAGGCGTAAACTTTCCTGACACACAACTTTCATTACCCTCCCTGACGGAAAAGGATCTAAAAGATCTTGATTTTATCCTGAAGCAAAAAGTGAACTGGATCGCATTATCATTTGTAAGAAATGAGAAAAATATAAAAGAATTGCGGAGGCTCATCAAGGCCAAAAGACATAGTGCCAGGATTATTGCCAAAATAGAAAAACCGGAAGCAATAGAAAACATAAAGGCAATCATTAAGGTTGCTGACGGCATTATGATCGCACGAGGTGATCTCGGTGTTGAGATTGCGATGGAAAAATTACCCGTGCTTCAAAAAAGCATCATAAATCGATGTATTAAAATGTCAAAAGTGGTCATCGTGGCTACGCAGATGATGGAGTCGATGATCACAAATGCAAATCCGTCCAGAGCTGAAGTGACAGATGTCGCTAATGCGGTAATAGAAGGGACAGATGCCGTTATGCTCAGTGGTGAAACAGCAATGGGTAAACATCCCAGATTGGTAGTCGAAAAAATGAGGAAAATCATTCTTTCTGTTGAAAGATCGAATGTGTTAAATCTTAACAGACCCAAGCCAGAAGCTAAATCAACCAGTTTTCTGAATGACCTGGTTTGTTTTAATGCAGCTAAACTGGCAGATGATTTGAATGCAAAAGCAATTATCGGAGTAACGGTTTCAGGTTATACGGCATTTAAAACTTCAAGTTTCAGGCCCAAAACAAAAATGTATGTCTTCTCCAATTTAAAAGAAGTCTTGTCAACACTTAATCTTGTTCGGGGCGTCAAGGGATTTTATTTTGAAGAGAATAAATCCATTGAGGAAACACACGAATTGCTTGTAGATTTTCTGCTTGAAAAATCTTTGATAAAAAAAGGCGACCTTGTGGTTCATACGGGCACAATGCCGTTGAAAGCTAAAGGCCGGACGAATATGATCAAGGTAGGTAAAGCATGATCCTTACCTGTTAGCACCTGAGAAATTGTTCTGATTCTCTATGTTTGTTGCGTCGGGATGTTTCACATACCATAATAAATTATCAAATTTGAGGTTTACTTTTAGAATGAAGTTACTATATATAGTCATATCGATATTGTTGATCCCCAATCTGGTTTCAGGTCAGGAGGATCGAATTCCAGAAACTGAAGTTGAGTTAGAAGCTCGCTTTTTAGATGCTTTTCAGTTGAAAATTCTTGAAAAATGGGACGAATCCCTTGTCGCATTTCTGGATTTGGAAATGAGCTACCGGAAAAACGATGTGATCAAATATGAGATCGCTAAGATATATGAAAAAAACAAGGAGAACCAACTGGCCATTTCATATGTCAGCAAAGCGATTGAACTCAACCCGGATCGTGAGATCTATAAGGAATACCTGATTGATCTGCTTATTTTGGAAAAGGATTTCGGTGCTTTAAATGAGCAACTGCAAAGGTATATTGAAAACGGAAATCAGAAGGAGGAAAATTATTTTCAGCTGTCAAGAAACTATGAACAAATGGGAAACCCTAAGGAAGCGCTGAAGGTTTTAAAGCAAGTTGAAAGAATTTCCGGTTACACTAAAAGAATTGGCAATGCCAGGGTAAGGTTATATCAAAAACAGAGAAACAAACGGAAATTAAAGGCTGAACTTGAAAAATTATCCACTGGATTCCCTGGTGATGTTAATATATTACATCATAAAGCGGTTTTACTTCAATCGATGAACGAGGAGGAAAGTGCATTTAAAACCTATAAGGAAATTTTAAATTATCAACCTGATCATGTTGCTGCCAATATTTTCATTAGTAGTTATAATCAGGGAGAGAAGAGTGAAAATGACTTTTTAACTACCCAGATGAAGCTTATTGAAAACGTGAATATCCCCCTGGATGATAAAATTAAACAATTGATCCCATTTGTGCCCCGGCTGGAAAAAGGAAGTGGCATGACAAGTGACATGCTTGTGTTGTTGGATGCTTTGAATACTATGTATCCCGAGGAAGCAAAGGTCTATGCCTTGAGTGGTGATGTATATTTTAATTCAGATATGCTTGAAAAGGCCGCTGAATATTATCAACGGACGCTCCAGGCAGATAAAAGTAATTTTATGGTTTGGAAGCATTTGATGTTATCCCTTGATATTACGCTGCAGTTTGATCGGTTGACCCAAACAGCATTGGAAGCGATTGAATACTATCCAAATCAGGCGATTTGTTTCTATTATTTGGGCAAGGCTCTTATAGAACAGAATGAATTGATAAAAGGGCTGAACTGGTTGCAGGAAGGTGTATGGTTAAGTGGAAATAACGATAAACTTCGATCGGAATTCTTTCTTGAAATGACCTTCGGGCATCTTTTATCTGACCAAATAAGTCAGGCACAACAAACTTTCAGTAAAGTTGAAATAAGTTCACTTGGTCCGGATCATAGTTTTTATTTTGAAGTGCTTGGAGATATCATGTTTAAGGAACAAAAGACCCGGGAAGCGCTGGAAAACTGGAAAAAGTCTGCTGCTGTAGGTGGAAGAATGGATCGTTTAACTAAGAAAATTAATAAAGGCGTAAATTAATGAATCGAAATAACATATACCTGACCGTTATTATGGTTTTGATCTTCAGTTTGTATGCCTGTAAGGCAAAAAAGATTGAATCAACGGAAACCGATAATAAAAACATAACGACTATGCTTATTTGGGATAAGATCAACGATTCGAATTTTGAATATGAATGGTTTTATGCAAAGGCAGGAAGTCAGGTTAGTTTTGAAGGGTTTACAATAGGCGGACAAGCAGATATTCGGGTTCGCAGGGATTCAGCCATATTGATCAGCGTTAAAAAATTTGGTTTTGAATTGGTCAGAGCCTTGATCAGACCAGATTCAATGTTTGCTATTAATCGGCTGGAAGGTAGTTTTGTTGCCATGTCCATAGATTCCCTGAAATCAAGTTATGATGTACCATTTGATTACGGAGAACTGCAGGAGATCATCGTTGGTAATAAAATTGTTAAAGGTCAGGTGCCGTTAAGTAGCATGACCAATACATCCGGTTATAGTTTTAAATCTGGAGGGGAACATTTACAAATTGATTACCTGCTCGATGAGCACTATAATGTTTTTGAAAGTATGTACAAGGATGACAAAGGCAGATCCTTCGATCTGACCCTGGATGATTATAAAGCATTTGATACAGATGTGGTCCTTCCATCAAAAAGAAGTTATTATTATCCTTCAAAGGAAAACGCCAGTTATAGCCTGATGTTGGACCTGGATGAAATCGAATTAGATCAAGCAAAAAAAATTAAGTTTGAAGTTCCATCCAGTTATACTGAAATGTAGTCTGATCCTGCTTTTTTTGAGCCTGTATCCGATGGTTGGTTTTATGCAAACCCGCCAAACATTGGAGCAGGAACGGATGAGCATTATTGAGCAAATCGATAATACGGCAAAAATACTGGAGCTGAATAATCAAAATAAGACAGCCAATTTAGAAGCGCTTGAATTGATTAAAACACAGATAAACAACAGGAAACGCATCATAGAGAACATTCAGCAATCAATCCAGTTGAGTGAGAAGAAAATAGCCTCAGAAAGCAGAAAAAAGACAAATTTAAGTCAGGAGCATGAGACCCTTATTCGGGATTATAATAGCATAGTCAGGATGAGTTATAAAAAAATGCTGACAGCCAATAAAATGGTCTACCTGCTTTCTGCATCTGACTGGGATCAGTCCTGGCAACGATTGAGATATAGCAAGTCTATTGAAGATCATTTGAAAAGACAATTACTATCCCTGAATGCATCTACGCTTGAATTGAAAAAATCCATTTCTTCCATCGAATCTGAAAAGGAGGAACAGTTATTACTATTGGAATCTGAAAAGAAGAATTTTGCTCAACTGGAACAGGACGAAAAAATCAAAGATGATATTTTGTATCAACTTCAGGGAGATGAAAAAAGATTGAAAGGAGCGCTCATTAAACAAAAAAGAGATAGGGAAGAGCTCAACAGGGCCATTGAAAAAGTCATTTTGACGGGGCTGAAAGCGGGTGAAAATGAATACGAAGGCCTTTCAGCCGGTCAGGCAAGGGAGATTGAGGAATCCCGCAGTCTTTTTGAATCGAACCGAAAAAAATTGCCATGGCCATTGGTCAATGGATCCATAATTGCTGAATTTGGAAAACAAAAACACCCTACGCTTGAAAATGTCTTTATACAGAATAACGGAATAGATATTGTAGCTGGAACGAATGCTATTGTATATGCTGTTTTTGATGGGATTGTGGCTGAGGTAATGCAAATTCCGGGCAGCAATCAATTGATCATTCTGAAACACGGCGAATACTACAGTGTTTATTCAAATCTGCATAATGTTTTTGTATCAAAGGGCGATTCCATTTCAAAAGGTAAAAAAATAGGGATGCTGGGGGAAGACAACAATATGCTGCACCTTGAAATCTGGTACGATAAGCAAAAACTCGATCCTTCTGACTGGATCAAATAATTATGAAAACCATTGTATTAATTCCTTATAGCCTGTATCCTTTGTAAGAGGGTTGGGTGTGAATAATGGAAAAACACATAGGCTGGATGAGGTCTCAGATTACTTAAATTATCTACAGATAATTTTTTAAGGGCACTGATCAATGATTCATCCAATTTATAATCTTTTGCGAAAGCATCCGCTTCATACTCATTTTTTCGGGAAACTATGTTCATGAGCATCCCGGTAAAAAAGGAGAGAGGGCCGTATAAAATACCAAATGCCAGGATCCCGACATGAAAGCTAAAATTATCTGCACCCAAGGCTTCGGTCAGTTGAAATGAGATCATACTTCCAGGTTGGATAAACAGGGAAAGAAAGAACAGCATCAATAAACTGTTGAGCAGCGAAATGATCAGACCTGTAATAATGTGTTTTTTCTTGTAATGGCCCACTTCGTGTGCCAGGACGGCAACGATCTCCTCATTGCTTTGATTATTGATCAGGGTATCATAGAGAACAATTCTTTTTTTGCTTCCCAATCCGGAAAAATAAGCATTGGCTTTCGTCGATCTTTTGGAGCCGTCGATCTTAAATACATTATCCAGTTTAAAGCCTGATAAATTGGCAAAAGCCTGGATCTCACTTCTCAGTTCACCTTCTTCCAGTTTTTCCTGCTTATTGAAAAGCGGAACGATCAAAGATGAATAGAACATGCTCATGAAAATTGAAAAAATGGCAAGTACCAGCCAGACCCAGATCCAGAAATTGCCTCCTGTAAGTTCATAAATATACACTACCAGTGAAAGCATACCGCCCCCGATTAAAGCTATCAGCAACCAGCTTTTAATTTTATCTAAAATGTACGTTTTTAAGGTTGTTTTGTTAAAGCCATATTTTGTTTCGATCACAAATACGGAATAGACTGAAAAAGGGGTGGAGAGCAAGTCAGCAAACAAGCCAATTATTCCAAAAAACATAAGTGCCTGAAAAATGGAGTTATCAGTTTGACCCTGGATCCAGTTGTCCAGTACGCCGAATCCGCCGAAAACCACAAGACTCAGAATCAAGACTATGGAAAAAGCGGAGCTCAGAAGTCCGAATTTGAAATTTTCTTTCTCATAGGCCTGTGATTTTTTATATTTTTCACCATCATAAATTCCTTCGAGTTCAGCGGGCAATTCTTCAGACCATCGGGTAGTATTTAAATAGTCCAGAATAAGTTGAAAAACAGCATCAAAAATAATAATACCGATAATGAGATAGAAAAACACTTGCGTCATAAATATTCTTTTGAAGTGCAAAACTATTCAGAATTAATTATAAATGTGATAATATTTACTTCTGCTTTGTCACTTTAATGCACTAAAAGACAGATTTTTGGAAGGGAAAATGGCTTAAAATTCTACTTTATATACATTCTAAACTTGTAAAAATTGGAATTGATTGACCATATGTATAATAATGATTACTTATTTTCGGGCAAATATTATAGAACTGATTTTGGAACATTGTTTTGACAATCGGCACATAATGGCACATTAACAAAATAAATATCTGTAAATTATATAAGGAGTATATTTTATTTTGTATATTTTTATTGTAATTTACATGCACACAGTAAAAAATAGAATTATGGCAAAAGTACTGGGACATATTGAGGTTGAAATAGAAAAGTGTAAAGGTTGCGTTATCTGTATTGATACATGCCCACCAAACGTAATTGGAATGTCTGATGATTTTAATGGAAAAGGCTATCATTACATGGAACTGATTGCTGATGGATGTATAGGATGTGCGAATTGTGCAGTGGTTTGTCCGGACGGCGTAATTACAGTTTACAAGAAAAAGGCAAAAAAAATGGTTGAGGTTAAGTAGAACTTTAACGAAAAATCAGGTCAATAAAGAATGCAATAATAAAATTCAAATAAGCTATGAATAAGGATGTAAGGTTAATGAAAGGAAACGAAGCCCTGGCTGAAGCTGCAATTCTTGCAGGTTGTGACGGTTACTTCGGATATCCAATTACGCCTCAGTCGGAAGTAATGGAATACCTTATGCTGAACAGACCTGAAGACAGAACTGGAATGGTCGTACTTCAGGCAGAAAGTGAAACTGCTTCCATAAATATGGTTTATGGCGGAGCGGGTGCTGGGAAAAGAGTAATGACCAGTTCTTCCAGCCCTGGTATCAGTTTGATGCAAGAGGGCATTTCCTATATGGCAGGAGCAGAATTGCCTTGCCTCATTGCAAATATCGTAAGAGGAGGACCCGGATTGGGAACGATCCAACCAGCACAGTCTGATTATTTTCAGAGTGTAAAAGGTGGGGGTCACGGAGATTACAAGATCATAACCCTGGCACCTTCTTCCGTTCAGGAAATGGCGGATTTTGTAGCTATCAGTTTTGACCTTGCTTTCAAATACAGAACTCCGGTATTGATTCTTTCCGATGGAGCGATTGGCCAAATGATGGAAAAAGTAATACTTCCGGAACAAAGACCAAGATGGTCAGAAGAAGAAATCCGAAAAAACACACCCTGGGCAACCGTTGGAAGAACTAAAGACCGAAAGAATAATATCATTACTTCTTTGGATCTAGATCCGAATGCGCAGGAAAGGCACAACGAACACTTACAGCGCAAATACAAAACGATAGAGGAGAATGAAGTGCGTTATGAGGAAATCCAGTGTGAAGATGCAGAAGTGATTTTAGTTGCATATGGAACGAGTGCCAGAGTTTGTCAAAAATCTATTGAATTAGCCAGGGAAGAAGGCATAAAACTGGGTCTGATCAGACCGATCAGTTTATTCCCTTATCCTTCCGCCGCAATCCAGAAATATACAGATCAGGTTAAAGGATTCCTTTCTGTTGAAATGAGCGCCGGTCAAATGGTTGAAGATGTAAGATTGGCTGTGAATGGGAAAGTGAAAGTAGAGCACTACGGCAGAATGGGAGGAATGGTACCTTCCCCAGAAGACATTGTAGAAGTGATCAAAGAAAGAATTTTATAAAGACTAATTATGAGTTTCGAAACAAAAAAATTCAATTGTGATATTGCTACACCTGAAAATATGGTGTACACCAAGACGAATTTGATGAACGATAAACCATTGAGTTATTGCCCGGGTTGCGGTCATGGTACAGCACACAGGTTAATAATGGAAACAGTGGAGGAAATGGATATCCTGGAAGACACGATCGGCATTGCACCTGTTGGATGTTCTGTTCTGGCTTATGAGTTCATGGGCACGGATGTACAACAAGCGGCTCACGGAAGAGCACCTGCTCTTGCAACCGCCATCAGCCGGCTTTATCCTGAAAAATATGTATTCACCTATCAGGGAGATGGTGACCTGGCTGCAATTGGAACAGCAGAAACCATTCATGCTTGTAACAGAGGCGAGAATATCGTGATCATATTTGTAAATAATGGTATTTACGGTATGACCGGTGGCCAAATGGCACCAACAACGCTTCCCGGAATGAAAACATCCACCTCTCCGTTTGGTAGAGACCAGAAAGAGGCTGGCTATCCTTTGAAAATCACTGAATTGATCGCGCAGCTGCCAGGTACCTATTATGTAACCCGTCAGGCAGTTCATACAGCTGTTAATGTTCGAAAAACAAAAAAGGCGATCAGAAAAGCTTTTGAGTATACCAGACATAAAAAAGGAGTGAGCTTTGTGGAAGTTGTTTCCAATTGCAATTCAGGGTGGAAAATGACACCTGTAGATTCCAATAAATGGATGGAAGACAACATGTTTCCTTTTTATCCACTTGGGGATATTAAATTACCTCCAAAACAATAATTAAAAATAAAAGATTATGACTGAAGAAATGATCATAGCCGGATTTGGCGGACAAGGAGTTCTTTCAATGGGTAAGATCCTGGCTTATTCAGGAATTATGCAAGATAAGGAAGTTAGCTGGATGCCTTCCTACGGGCCGGAAATGAGAGGAGGAACAGCGAACGTGACCGTAATCATTAGTGACAAAAGGATTAGTAGTCCGATCCTGACTCGTTTTGATACAGCGATCATTCTGAATCAGCAATCTATGGATAAGTTTGAAGCTATGGTAAAGCCGGGTGGAGTGCTCATTTATGATGGCAATGGTATCAGGCGGCATCCTGAACGAAAAGATATTGACGTCTACAGAATAGATGCGAATGATGAATCCAGGAAACTTGGATTGAGCAAGGTTTTCAATATGGTTGTTTTAGGGGGCTTCCTGAAAGTAAAACCAATCGTTGAGATGGAAAATGTTATTATGGGTTTGAAAAAATCACTTCCTGAAAGATATCATCATTTGTTGCCTGATAATGAAAAAGCGATAGAAAGAGGTAAGGAGATAATTCGTAAGGTAAGTTAATTTTTTGCTGGTAGCTTTTCTCAAAAGCTACCAGCAAATTATATTGTTTTAAGAAAAGGCATTTAAACCAGTCACTTCCATTCCTGTAATTAATAAATGTACATCATGCGTTCCTTCATATGTAATGACGGACTCCAGATTCATCATATGTCTCATTACCGGAAAATCATCCGTAATACCCATTCCTCCTAGTATTTGTCTTGCTTCCCTGGCAATATTTAAGGCCATTTCAACATTATTCCTTTTTGCCATAGATACCTGTCCCGGTGTTGCACGACCCGCTGACATTAATTGTCCAAGCCTCCAAACCAACAATTGGGCTTTGGTGATCTCTGTGATCATTTCTGCCAGTTTCTTCTGTTGTAACTGGTGACCTCCGATCGGTTTGCCGAATTGTACCCTTTCTTTGGAATATTTCAAAGCGGCATCATAACAATCCAACGCTGCACCAATAGCACCCCAGGCAATTCCATATCTGGCTTTTGTCAAACAAGACAACGGACCTTTCAAGCCTTTTACATTCGGCAAAATAGCATCCTTCGGTATTTTTACATTATCAAAAACCAACTCACCAGTGATACTGGTCCTCAATGACCATTTGCCGTGAATAGTTGGAGCTGTATATCCTTCCAATCCTTTTTCAATGATCAAGCCTCGAATAATTCCTTCTTCATCTTTAGCCCATACGATCGCAACATCAGCAATTGGTGAATTGGTAATCCACATTTTCGCACCATTCAGTAAATAATGATCGCCCATATCTTTGATATTGGTTACCATTCCTCCTGGATTTGACCCGAAATCCGGTTCTGTCAATCCAAAACAACCAATCCATTCACCCGTTGCTAATTTGGGAAGATATTTCATCTTCTGTTCCTCAGTTCCAAATTTTTCAATCGGATACATAACCAATGAACTCTGAACACTTGCCATTGAACGGATACCTGAATCTCCTCTTTCCAATTCCTGCATGATCACGCCATAAGCGGTTTCATCCATTCCACCTCCACCATACTTCACATTAACGCTTGGTCCGTATGCTCCTATCTTGCCGAGTTCCTTCAGTAAATGAAATGGAGTTTCATTTTTTTGGGCATATTCTTCTATCGTTGGAGTAACTTCTTTTTTTACCCAATCCCGAATCGCATCCCTTGCCATTTTATGATCATCTGACAGTAATTCATCGACCAAGAAATGATCGTGTGCCTGATATAAATCTACTTTTGCCATTTTATTTTGTATTTACAGTTATTTGCAAACAAAGTTAAGACATTTATTATCTCTTTCATATCATTACCAAATATTGTTTTACGGCTGATTTGTTTTTTTAATTTCAAAACTGCTGATTACTAACAACTTGTCAATTTTATTTTAGAAATATTCAAACTGGAAAATCGAAGACACTTGGTCAATATTTATTTTTGATTTACTTTTATTCCATGGGAAAGATCAGTTTAGATAAAATTGAAATTTTTGCAAAAATTGGCGCTTTCGAATATGAACGAAAGATGCGGCAAAAATTTTTGATTACAGTTTCGTTTGAATTGGACCTCGTGCCCGCAGCGAAGGACGATGACTTGAATAAGACTATTGATTATAGCCAAATTGTAAAGCTATGCAGGGAAAAGGCTGAAAATTCCTATCAACTGATCGAAACGCTCGCTGTTGAAATTGCTGAAGATATACATCAAAAATTTGAAATAGTCAGTGATATTCATGTGGAAGTGGCCAAGCCCGAAGTGCAGCTTGGATCAAAATTAGCAGGCGTTAGTGTAAGCCATTTTATCCCCTAAATTGCCCCCTTTTTGTAATTATAACTTATATAATTGTTAAACTGGCAGGCTGCCGGGAATAATAATTACAATTTATCTATGTTTATAGTATACAAACATCCAAAAATTAAAACTATGATAAAGAAATTTTCCTTCCTGTTGATCTTAAGTATTTCATTGATCGCTTGTGATCCAGCTGATTTGCAGCGGGCTTTGGATACTCTCGGAGAATCTACTGTTCTTTCAGATCAGGATGTGTCGCTGGGTTTAAAAGAAGCACTCAACAATGGCGTTAGTTCCGGCGTGGATTATTTATCTGCAAAGGATGGCTTTTATAAAAGTGCCTATAAGATACTCTTGCCGGAAGAAGCTCAAATGGTCATTGATAAATTAAAGATCATTCCAGGATTTGATCAGGTGGAAGATGAAATTAATCGTCGCGTCAACCAGGCTGCTGAAAATGCAGTCACAAAAGCAAAACCTATTTTTGTGCAAGCTGTAAGAAAAATGACATTTAAGGATGTCTGGAATATTTTGATGGGTGAACAAAATGCAGCAACCACTTATTTGCATAAAAACACCTACAGCCAATTGTTCAATGAATTTGAACCGGTAGTAGTAAACTCCTTAAACCAGTTTGGTGCCCTCGATTATTGGACAGAACTCGTAACCAAATACAATGCCCTGCCATTTGTAAAAGATGTAAATCCAAAACTTGAAGATCACATTACAAATAAAGCGCTGGACGGGTTGTTCGATCTGATCGAGAAAAAGGAACTTGGTATTCGGACAGATATTAAGGAAAGACCAACGGATCTGTTGAGAAGAGTATTCGCAAAACAAGACAAATAGATTTACCTTTTTAAGGATGTAAATGTTTTTGCCCAAAGACATCGGCGAAATGTATGGAGATATGACCAAATCAAATCTTTTGGTGTTCTCCGTTTTTCCTTCGCCTAAATTCCCTATATTTGGTCGCATTATCGATACAAAAGACGTGAAATGACAGATCAAACACAAAGTTTAAAGAATGGAAAAGGCTATTCAAAAGCATTTTGGGTAGCGAATTCAGTGGAATTATTAGAAAGGGCAGCCTATTATGGCGTTTTCGTAGTTATCACCTTGTATTTATCCAGAATTATTGGCTTCAACGACATGGAAGCAGCGATAATTGCTGGTTTATTTTCCGGGGGTCTTTATCTGTTGCCTGTTTTTACAGGCGCGTATGCGGATAAAATTGGATTCAAAAATGCACTGATCATTGCTTTCAGTCTATTGACAGTAGGGTATGCGAGTTTAGCCATTTTTCCTGCTATACTTGAAGCAAAAGGATTTGTGGAATATGCGCGGGAAGTAACATATCATGGTCTGAGAACCATGAATGTCAGGTATTATATCGTACCAATTATGATTATTATCATGATTGGAGGATCGTTTATAAAATCTGTTATAACCGGTACAGTGGCTAAAGAAACCACTGAAGCCAACCGGGCACGTGGATTTTCCATTTTCTATATGATGGTAAATGTCGGAGCCTTTTCCGGTAAAACAATTGTTAAACCTTTGAGAGAATCAATGGGTAACCTTGGGCTTGTAAATTTGAATTACTATGCTGCGGGAATGACCTTTATAGCTTTGATCCTGATCATTTTAATGTATAAAAGCACCAAGCATGAGGGGGAAGGAAAAACCATTAAGGAGATCTGGACCGCACTTGTGAAAGTTGTTTCAAACTTCAGACTATTAGCGCTCATTCTAATTATTACCGGATTTTGGATGGTTCAGCATCAGCTTTATGCCACTATGCCTAAATATGTACTTAGGCTTGCAGGTGAAAGTGCCTCTCCTTCCTGGTATGCCAATGTCAATCCATTGGTCGTCGTAATATTCGTTACTTTCATCACACAGTTTATGCGTAATAAAACACCGCTCTTTTCTATGACCGTAGGTATGTTCATTATGCCTCTTTCTGCCTTTTTTATGGCAACAGGTAATTGGATTTCAGGTGATATTCTTGGGATGCACCCGGTGGCATTCATGATGATAATCGGAATAATATTTCAAGCCCTGGGTGAGTGTTTCATCTCGCCGAGATTCCTTGAATTCTTTTCACTTCAGTCCCCAAAAGGGGAGGAGGGATTGTATCTTGGTTTTAGCCACCTGCATTCATTCTTTTCTTCAATTCTTGGATTTGGATTGTCCGGATACCTATTGAGTAAATATTGTCCGGATCCCACTTTATTTGATACAAAAGAAGCCTGGGAAGCAGCATCAGTTAATGCACATTATATCTGGTATTATTTTGTAGTGATCGCATTGGTTTCTGCCATTGCTCTGATCATTTATGGTAAGGTGACAAGGAAGCGCGATCTGGCAAAGGCTCAATAATCTGGCTTATTGCGTAATTTTTTAGTTTCGGATCTGACTTTTTTCGTCTGTATTCTTTTCTCTTTCTGTGCGGTAGGAACACGGGTAGCTCTTCTTTTTTTCGTTTTTTGAAGGGCTTTTTCAATCGTTTTTATCAGTTTGTTATGCGCAGTCGTTTTATTTTTGAACTGTGTTCGACTGGTTTGAGCACTGATGATAAGAATCCCTTCCTTGGTCAGTTTGTTTTTTAATTTGTATAGAATTTGTTGTTTTTCATCGTCGTCTAATCCTTCAGAGTTTAAAACATCAAAATATAACTGAACCCTGGTTTCAACTTTATTAATATGCTGACCACCCGCCCCGCTGCCGCGACTGGTAATGTATTTAAGTTCTTTTTCTATCTGTTCCCAATTTGCCATATAAATAAAATGAATGAAACCGCCTGAAAGTTCAGAGGAATCAAAAATAAGTTTTAATTCACAGGAATTGCTCAGAATTTAAATTCAAAGCCTATGCCGGAACTGATCCCAAGTAGCTGATTATAGGTTATACCCAGGTCCAAAACAGAATTTTTCAGTATGATCAATTCAACTCCACAAGCCAGATTAGACGCTTTTGATTCTGTAAAAATACCGAAGCTACAGTGAAAATAATCCTTTATCTTATAGTCGATGCTGCTTTTAATCCTGGCACCATGAAAAGTGTTTTTTTCGATTTCAAAATTGATCTGAACCAGTTTTGAAATAGCATATTGAAGACCGATTGTCATAATGGTCGGAATTTTTCGATTGTCTGTAAAATTCATTCCGTATGGGCTGAAAACATGGATTCCAACTGAAAGTTCTTTTGTAATATTACTAATGAGTCCAACTTCAAAACTGAAATGATTTTGCTTGCCATGCCCTTCTATTCTTGTATTCAGCCAATCAAATTTTATCCCGACGGATAGTTTTTTAAATAATTGTCTGCCGAAAACCAGGCTGCTTTGCATATTGACATAATGCTTATTGCCAAATTGACTGACAACGAGACCAATGTGCCCGTACCGGTCATGTGGCCCTGCGGCTGCCAGTTGAAAAGCAATGAGTTCGGGTAGTCCAAAACGATTTTCGGCTGAAGTGTTAAAAACATAACGATCTGTAAATGTCAGGCCCGCCGGATTGCCAAAGCAAGCCTGAATGCCTTTGATATTAGTATAGGTATATGCTTTTCTGAGGGCCTTGATACCATGAAAATCCGTGGCCAACTGCTGACTATGAACCATCAGGCTCAACAGGCAAAAAAAGATAACAAAATGGCTTTTTATCTGAACTGCTTTCATGGCTGTAAATTTATTTTGAAATTCAGATCTGAAATGGGTTTCTGTACTTTAATTTTTCCTCAAACTTTGGAAAGAAATGATACATTTGTCTAATTGTAACCCATGTTGCTTTAAATGTTATTATTTGGTTAACTAACCAACATGCTAAACTTTTTTAATTGTTAAATCGTTGATTCAAGGGTTCAAGGACCGATTTAATGGCTTAAGAATGATTCAATGTCAAATAAAAAAAGAAATAAAATGATAATCAGAGGAATTGTGGTAATAGCAATAGCAGGTATTTCATTATACTCGAGCGGCATAATACCAGACTTTAACAGCAAGGAAAAGGAGGTAGCCATCGTTCAAACCGTCCTGCAGACGCTCGATCAGGTTCATTTTGATCCTAAGGAGATAGATGATGAATTTTCAGAAAATATGTTCGATACATACGTAGATATGCTGGATGGGAATAAGAGATTCTTTACCCAGGATGACATTGATCAATTATCTGCTCACAGAGATAGAATTGATGATGAGATAAAGTACAATAAAATGGATTTTTTCAATTTGTCTCTGGATTTACTCAATGCAAGCATCAACAAAACAAAAGTTTATTATGCTGATATTCTTGCAAAACCATTTGACTTTACCATATCAGAAAGTCTTGAAATGGATGGAGAGAAGAGGGATTATGCAAAGGATGACAATGAATTAAAGGAGCTTTGGAGGCGAACATTAAAATATGAGGTATTGAATCGGTTTGTAAGTGAAATTGAAGAGAATGAGACGGCTGAAACGCCCAGGACTCATGAAGAATTAGAACTGGAAACCCGAGAAAAGGTCCAAAAGATCTATAAAGACTGGTATGGAAGAATGGACCAGTTGAGACGATCTGATCGTTTTGAGGTTTTTATGGGTGCATTGACACATGGTTTTGATCCTCATTCTGATTATTTTTCACCGAAAGAAAAAGAAGATTTTGACATCCGGATGCGCAACAGGCTGGAGGGAATCGGAGCCAGATTACAAACGGATGATGACTATACCAAAGTAGTTAGCATCATTCCAGGAGGACCTGCATGGAAAGGCAAAGAGCTGGAAGTAGATGACAAGATCGTTCAGGTAGCACAGGATATGGAAGAATTTGTTGATATCACAGGCATGCGAATTGATGATGTTGTCCAGTTGATCAGGGGCCCGAAAGGAACAAAAGTAACCTTGAAAGTAAAAAAGAAGGATGGTAGTCTTGAAGATATATTTATTATAAGGGATGAAGTGATCATTGAAGATGGAAAGGCCAAATCCGTTATTATGAATCAAACCGGAGGATTGGACAATGTTGGTTTTATAAGTTTGCCTAGTTTTTATTCAGATTTTAGTGATAAAAACAGAAATGGATGTGCGGATGATATTGCATTGGAAATAGAGAAACTGAAAGAGCAAAATGTAAATGGAATTGTACTTGACCTGAGATATAACGGGGGGGGATCCTTAAGTGAAGTAGTTGAGATGGCTGGATTTTTTGTTGAAGAGGGACCGATCGTACAGGTAAAACAAAAGAATTCCGAACCCTATGTTTACAAGGATAATGACGGAGGAAGTGTAAAGTATGATGGTCCAATGGTAATCCTGGTGAATTCTTTCAGTGTATCCGCATCTGAGATTCTCGCGGCTGCTTTGCAGGATTACAAACGGGCAGTTATTGTTGGCAGCAAGTCAACTTTTGGAAAGGGAACGGTTCAGAGATTCTGGAACCTGGATCAAATCATAAGAGGAGCTGATGATATCAAGCCATTGGGTGAAGTGAAGATCACTACTCAGAAATTCTTCAGGATTAACGGAGGTTCAACCCAGTTGAAAGGGGTAAATTCTGACGTTGTTTTACCTGATGCCTATCATTATGTTCAAACTGGTGAAAAAGACCTTGAAAATGCCATGCAATGGACCAAGGTGGAGAAGCGGGAATTTAATCAGAGCACTTATTTTATAAATGATTTACCAGAAATTGCTAAGAGAAGTGGTCAGCGATTAAAGCAGGATACTGAATTTGGTTTGGTTAATCAACAGGCGACTGTTTTGAAAAAATTCAAGGATAATACTGTTATTCCCCTAAACCTTCAGGATTATATTTTGATGAATGAGCGTCGTGAAAATATCGATGATGAATTCAAGACTGCTTTTAATAAGGAGATCACTGGATTGGAGATATTGAATTTGCCACAGGATATTCCATTTATTCAAAAGGATTCTTCCAGAATTGCCAGAAATGAAGAGTGGATGAAATTATTGAGAAAGGATATTTATGCGGAGGAAGCGATCTATGTTTTAAAGGATATAATTGAGTTGAAATAAACGGTTGAATAAGATATTAGAATGAAAAAGTCCGGAATGAAAGTTTCGGACTTTTTTTTATTCACTCTATTGACTTTCAAATTTTCCCTGCCTTTCTGATAGCGTTATCTAAATTGTTGTTATCATTGTCGATGCAATTCCATAATAAAATATGAATTATTTACAGGTTGATAATATCAGCAAATCATACGGGGACAAGACACTGTTTCAGGAAGTTTCGCTTTTAATTAATCAGGGGGACAAAATTGCTCTGATAGCTAAAAACGGAACGGGGAAATCCACCTTTTTACGCGTTTTAGCAGGCCTGGAGGCCCCTGAAGGGGAGAAGGCTAAGATGTTGTTCCGGACAGGTATCAAAATTGTTTTCCTTGACCAGGAACCCTATTTTGAGCCCGGAGTAAGTGTTATGGATGCCATTTTTGATGTTGATGATCCCAAGGTAAACGCGATCAGAAATTACGAAACGGCCCTTATCAGGGATGATGCGGAAAAAATGAAACAAGCCATGGCTATTCTGGATGACCTGAAAGCCTGGGATATGGAAGTAAAGATAAAAGAGACGCTTGGTAAACTTCGGATCCATGAATTTGACAAAATTGTGGATGAATTGTCTGGAGGTCAAAAGAAAAGACTTGCATTGGCGAAGGTTTTGATACAGGAACCGGATTTCATCATACTCGATGAACCTACCAACCATTTGGATCTGGATATGATCGAATGGCTTGAGAATTTTCTTAGCCAGTCGAAAGTGACGATATTGATGGTTACGCACGACCGGTATTTCCTTGAAAATGTATGTAACAGGATCATCGAACTAGACAATGGAAATTTCTATACCTATTCCGGCAATTATGAAGATTATCTGCTTAAAAAAGTAAACCGGGTTGAAAACGAGTCCGTAGTTGCTGATAAAAATAAAAAATTACTCAAGAAAGAATTGAATTGGCTGAGTCGTCAGCCCAAAGCCAGAACAACCAAAGGGAAAGCTCGAATTGACAAGACACTGGATCTGAAAGATGAAGTGGATAGCTATACTACGGCAGATGAAATGTCAATTAATATTGAGCCACAAAGGCTGGGGGGCAAAATAGTTGAATTTCACAATGTCAGTAAATCCTTCGGTGATCTGAAGATCATAGAGAATTTTAGTTATAAATTTAAAAAGAAAGAAAAACTGGGGATAGTTGGTCCTAATGGTGCGGGTAAATCAAGTCTGATCAACCTGATGACTGGGATGTTGAACCCGGACGGAGGAAAGATGGTTATCGGGGAAACAGTGGTGTTTGGATATTTTACCCAGGATGGCTTACAGATCAAAAACGACAAAAGGGTCATCGAGGTCATAAGGGATATTGCAGAATATTTGCCAATGGCCAAAGGGATGAAGATGAGTGCCGAACAATTGCTTGAAAGATTCCTTTTTCCAAGGAAACAACAGCAAGTATATGTTTCCCAGTTGAGTGGAGGTGAAAAAAGGCGTTTGCACCTATTGACAATATTAATGAAAAATCCGAATTTTTTAATTCTGGATGAACCCACAAATGATCTTGACATACTCACCCTAAACGTATTGGAGGATTATCTGATGCAGTATCAGGGTTGTCTGGTAATGGTCTCTCACGACCGTTATTTTATGGATAAATTGGTAGATCATTTATTCGTAATGGAGGGTGATGGATTTTTGAAGGATTATAATGGCAATTATTCAAGGTATCGCCGGGAGAAAAAGGAGAATTTATCAAAAGAGAAGCCTGTAATTGAGAAGGTCAAACCGGTAGAGGATTCCGAAGAACTCAGGAAGGAGCGTAAAAAGATGAAGAATGAGTTGAATAGGGTAGAAAAGGAACTCGAAAAACTGGAGGAAGAAAAAACCGTCCTGGCGGATTATTTCAACAGGGATGATATTGACCCGGAAAACATAGCCTCAAAAAGTCAGGAACTCAAACAGACCAGTGATAAAATAGACATACTGGAAGCCCGTTGGGAAGAATTAGTTGAAAAAATGGAATAATACAAGCTTCAATTAACTCAATTATTTAAGCATTATGATACTGAGCTAAGCTCATTGTTTAGTCGAATATTTACAATTGATATGCAGTGCCTGTCAGGAAAATGGACAGGCTTAATATTTCAGTATTTTCAAAAAAACACTACTTATTAATCCATTTTTCCAGGTCTGGACAGAGTTTCAGATACTTACCATCGATATGGATGTAGTTATTCCGAATCTTTTCTTCTAACCATTTATTAATGTATTCGTTCTTTTTGCTCTCCTTTGCGTAATTCTGGATCTTGGAATAATCTTCCTTCAGGCTAGCTTTATGGGGTTTGGTCTTGCTTATTAGTTTAACCAATTGAAATTGTGTTTCACCCGTCTGTCCGGTAATTTCAATCACTTCGGAATAGTCACCTACTTTTAGATCCTCGATGGCAAAATATATTTCGGGTGTAAGGTCTTTCGTTTCAAAGAAAGTGGATTGATTTACCTGATTGGTCATTCTTCCGTTATTATGGTAACTGGTCGCATTTTTGTCAGAGTAAATTTTAACAGCTCTGCCAAAATCCATATTGTTCTCAATGATCAGATTCCTGATAGAATCAAGATTGGATCTTGATAATTCAATATCGGCAGAAGTGATCTCAGGTTTGATCAAAATATGTCTGGCATTGATCGTATTTCCTCTCCTTTCTATTAGTTGGATCAAATGAAAACCAAATTCTGTTTCAACAATATCTGAAAGTTCTCCCTTTTTTAAGCTGTAAGCGGTCGCATCAAATTCAGGAACAAAAGTCCCTCTTTTTTGCCATCCCAGGTCTCCGCCTGATCTTCCTGAACTATAATCATCAGAGTATTTCTTGGCCAGATCTGCAAAGTCGATGCTATCTTCAACAATCTGCTTTCGAATTTCGATCAATTTATTTTTTGCTTTAGCTTTTTCCTCCTTGTTTACTTCAGGGATGAATAAGATCTCGCCAACTTCTACCTCACTATTAAAATAGGGGAGACTATCAGCAGGTATTAAATTGAAAAAGCTCACAACTTCACTTGGAGTGATCTGAATGTTTGCCATCAATTGACTTTGCATTTTATCAGTCAGGATCTTTGATTTGATATCATCTCTGTAGATATTTTTCATCTCGGCAACGGTCTTGCCGTAATAACTCTGGAACATGGCTTCATCGCCGCCCATTTGACGAAGAATCTGGTCCATTCTGGCATCCAGTTGTCCTTCTATTTCATCTTCGCTTGCTTCGATACTATCTAATTTAGCCTGCGTAACCAATATTTTTGATGCCATGATCTGTTCGAGGATCCGGCATTTCATAGATTCATCCGAATTTTCCTGAGAAGCAGACATAAATCCATACTCATTTTCAACATCAGACATGAGAATTAATTCACTGCCAACTTGTGCAATTACTTTATCTATTAGCTTTTTATCCTGTGCCTGTAAAGTAACGATGGAAAAAAGTGCGATTATTAAACTGATATAAATTTGTTTCATAGATATATTTTCAAAAAGTATAAATCTGCAGGGTTGCTTTGATTAAATTATGTGGCAAAAATGACCTATTTATCAATTTTGTTGTGCAAAACTATGTTTTTCTTTTTTATTTCCTTCATATAAATCCGCTCGAGATACTCATTCATCACGATTGTCTTGCGTTTTTGGATGATAATGTTTCTAATTTGATCTTCAACATAACCCAAAGGTGAAATTTCATTAATGTCAACGAATTCATAAATATTGATGAAATATTCGTAGTCTCCGATATTCTTCTGGATGGCCGTGGGTTCTTTCATTGAATACTTATTTTGAATATCTTCATCTATAAGATTCTTAATGTCGTTCCATTCCCACCAGGTATTTTTATCAGAAAGACTTACCTCTCCGTACTTCTCCGCATAAGCTATCATCCTGCTAAAATTCTCTTTTTTCCACCAATCATAGAACTTATCTATTTGAGGCGACTTTTCAGGGATTTTAAAATAGACCAATCGCGTGATCGGATGCTCCTGGATAAAATTCTCTTTTATCTCATTGTACAAGCCGTTAAGTTCATGCTCAAGAATAATCGTATCCAATTCTTGTGCAATCACCTGTTTCTCCAAATTATTAATTAAAAGACTTTGTTTGTAATCCTCAACTAATTTTTCAATATCAAGTGATTTTGGTTTTCGGATTTGTGCTTCATGAAGCAAAATCATTTTCCTTACCCACTGATCTACAAATGAATTTACCAGTGCTATGCTATCAGAACGGGTGGTGTTTGCCCTAAAATCCGTTGGCAGATCATCATAGTAAAGTTCATAGTCAAAAACGGTCGCGATCTTCGGATTGGGTGCATTTACTTTATCTGCTGAATTACAGGAATACAGACCGGCAAATGCAAGAATAACGAATAGCAACAATAGGTACGAATGTTTTTTGTACATGTATTATTTAATCAGGTTTTTGAATACCTTCTTATCCAAATCAATTTTAAATTCCTTTTTTAGTAACTCCACCCAGTTTTTTTCAAGAAACTCCTGGTAATCTGCAATAACATATCCTCTGGCCTCATCCAAAGTTTTAGGACTCTTGCTAAGGATATCATCGATTTTTTTAAATTGGCTTGTTCTTTTATCGTCATCCAAAATAAGATCTGATAAAGCACCGCTCTTCCAGTTGATTCCGGACAGTTCCTTATTTCCAAGCTCATATTTATGTCTGCTGAAACTGATGATCTGGTTTTCCTTATTGAAATTTTCAATCAGAGCCTTGTGATCTTTCTTCTGAGCAAACTTGTATATTTTTTTTGTCAGATTCTCGTCGTCCGTATGAATGGTATAAGTATAAAGGTCCGCTCTTGATTTCCAGAGGTAATTATCTTTATGTCCTTCATAGAATGTCTTCAAACCCAATGTATCCTGTGATGCCTTATCCCAAACTTCTCTTTTTGTAGCTTCAAAAAGCAAAATACCTTCGTCATATTCCCGCATCAGGGCTTTGAAATCCGGATATTTCACCTCCAGCATATCTTCCTCGTATTGCATTGCAGTCTCTTCAATAAAGGTTTCATATAATATATTGACCACAGGAGAAAAAGCTGCATTTTCGTTGTATCTGGTTCTTTCTCTTCTTTTGCTTTTGCAATAATTGGCAAAATCAGAAAGTTCATACGACTTGTCACCAAGTTGAAATAAATGCCCGGACAAACCTACAGGTGCCTCCCAGTAAAGACTGAAAAATTCTTTGTCCAGGACGTCAATTAATGTTTGAAGTGAATTACGATCTTCTTTGAAGCCAGCTTCATCCTTTATTTTTTTAACCAGGACTTTCTTTGCCATTTCAACCCGACTGTCCTTAGATATATCTGATTCTATTGTTCTTTTCGCTCTGTCAAACTCGTCTACAGGCGCTTTGCTTATCCGCTTTACAATATGCCAGCCTACTGAGGTTGTGAATGGCTGAGAGATGGCTCCGTCAACATCTAACCGGAAGGCAGCATCTTCGAAATCGCTTTCAAATTTATTGATGCCGAAAAAGCCTATATAGCCACCTTTGGATTTTGTTTTTGTATCCATCGAATGGTTCCTTGCTAATTCTTCAAAATCATCTCCGGCAAGTATCCGTGTATAAAGACTATCGATCATATTCTTTCCATCAATAAAACCTTCATTCTTCCTTTGTTTTTTGGTCAGAATGTGCGCCACTTCCATTTCACCTCTTGCAGGTCGTTCTTTATTGACTTTTACAATATGATAACCGTAAGATGTTCTGAAAGGCTTGGAATATTCGCCAATCGTTAAATTGTAGATCTGATTTTCAAATTCGTAAAAACCATTAGGCAGCATTGCCGTCACATATCCGAGGTTTCCCCCATTTTCCGCAGACCCTTTGTCATCAGAATGCTCTTCAGCAAGTTCTTCAAATGAACCACCCTTTTGCAGTTTATCATAAACATAATATATCTTAGCTTTTGCCATTGTGTTTTTCTGAACATCCGTTTCGTCTTCATTCAGGATCAGAATGTGACTTACGTTCAAATCTTTCTTTTTTCTCTCGTAAACTTCTCTTATCAGTTTTTCATTTACTTCTTTATCTACAAGATAGGATTTGGAAAGTTGTTTTCTGTAACCGGCTAATTCAGTGATAAGTTCTGGAATTGTATCCAATTTCATATCCCTTGCCTTAATTACTTTTAATTTGAATTTTGTATAGAGATCCAGATATTCCTCCAGACTTTTCTTTGAAAAATCAGCTTTTTTACCGTTGTTTTTCTGATAGATATACAGGAATTCAGAAACGTGTACAGGGTTTTCGTTAACTGTAAACAGTACCGGGTCTTCCTGTTGGGAAAAGCTTATTTGGTTAATTATAAAAAACAAAAAGAACAATAAAACAGCTTTTTTCATAACAGATGAAATATTTAAAAAATGATACTGAAAACAAATTTTTTCGGTGATTCTATTAAGTGTGCAAAAATACGATAAATATTTATACAATGTAAACACCCTATCTAACAAATAGAACCCCCTAATTATTTTATGAATAGGTATAAATTCTTTTAACTCTGGGAGAAATCCTGGTTAAGATCTCATAAAATATGGTATCTCCGGCAAGGGCAAGTTCTTTTATAGAAATATTCCTTCCAAAAATTTCAACCTCATCTCCAATTTCTACGTTATCAACTACCGAAATATCGATCATAGTCATGTCCATATTTACATTGCCGACTATTGGCACCCTCGCTCCGTTCAACCAAACAGAAAACCGGTAATTACCCGCTTTTCTAACTAATCCATCAGCATATCCAATAGGAATAATTGCAATTTTCCTTGGCTGATCACTAATTCCCATTCTCTCATACCCGATACTGTCTCCAGCCTTGACCGTTTTGATCATGGTTATTCTGGCTGTTAGAGTATGCACAACATTCAATGCGCTTGTAATAGTATTACTGGTATCGATTCCGTGAAAACCAGATCCGATCCTTACCATGTCAAATTGATATTCACTAAACTTTACTACACCGGCACTATTTAATAAATGCTTTAAAGGTTTGTAATTTAATACTTTAACAATTTTATTAAATGCTTTGTTAAAAACGCTTGCCTGCTGATGAGAAAAGTTGTCGTAGCGTGGGTTTGGACTTGCAGAAAAGTGTGAAAAAACAGATAATATCCTGATATTATTTATTTCTTTAAGTCTTTTACAAAGCCGGTCCCAGTCTTTTTCCTGAAAACCAAGCCTGTTTAGCCCCGAGTCAATCTTTAGATGTACCCCGAGACCCTCGGGTGCATGATTAACAATGTAATCCAAAAATTCAAAACTAAAAACTACGGGCTCTAATTGGTATTCTATCATCTCCGGCAGAAAAACCAGGTCAGAATTGAAAACCATTATCGGGTTTTTTACGCCTCCTTTTCTCAACTCAATTCCTTCATCCACAAAGGCAACTGAAAAATAGTTCACATTGTTTTTTTCAAGGTGTCTTGCGAGCTTGACACTACCAGCACCATAACCAGAAGCCTTTATAACGGCCATTACTTTAGTTTCAGGCTTCAGCAAAGACCTGTAA
>Ga0102812_10000065_pt1 | contig 75071 bp, 67 predicted proteins | sample ColrivemetaGS713_FD_79334 | JGI IMG/M metagenome (GOLD analysis project Ga0102812, IMG submission 79334) | Estuarine microbial communities from the Columbia River estuary - Flood tide ETM metaG S.713 | ecosystem: Environmental > Aquatic > Marine > Intertidal zone > Estuary | place: USA...
GAGATCATTTGCTGATTCTCATTTACTTCAAAGTTCATAAAGTTGGATTTAATAGGCGACTAAATTAGTAATATTGTCGGAATAGGATTTCAATTTTTCTTCGCCATTTAAGAAATCCAGCGATACCAGAAAATCAAATCCAACAACTCTGCCTCCGCATTTTGAAATCAATTCAGCGGCAGCCTGAGCAGAACCACCAGTAGCAAGGAGATCGTCATGGATCAATACTTTTTGTCCCTCCTTTACAGCATCAATATGCATTTCGATCACAGAACTCCCGTATTCCAGATCATACGAATGGCTGATCTTATGATAAGGAAGCTTCCCTTGTTTTCTAATTAACACAAAAGGCACTCCAAGTTTCATTGCTAAAGGATAACCAAAAAGGAAACCACGACTCTCGAGTCCAGCCACTAATTCAATTCCTGAATTTTGATGTTTCTCAACCAAGTGATCCAAAATATCATTTGACAATACAGGGTCGAGCATGATTGTGGAAATGTCTTTAAACACGATTCCCGGTTTCGGGAAATCTTGTACATCTCGGATTGTATTTTCTATTCTTTCAATTAGTGTCATTTCACAAAGATATATACGGTTTTAATTTTGTAAATAATTCTTCATCAATAAGAACTGAACTTTTTATCTCCTCTAAGTTTCGATACCCCCCTTTTTGTTCCCTGATCTTAACTATTGAATTCGCAACGTTCCAAGAAATATATGGATGAGCCGCCAATTCCTCCGAAGTTGCTGAGTTTATATTGATTTTATTAATCAAAGAACCATCAACAGAAATGTGTGGCTCCAGTTTATTGTATAACGTTAGGTCAATCTTTTTTAATTCCATCAACTGTTCAGGAATACTATATCCTTTAAGTTTGCTTCTATAATCTATAATTCTGCCTGCAATGTATTCTCCCACACCTGGCAGCGTAATAAGCTCCTCTTTTGTAGCAGAGTTTATCTCAATCCTTTTTGAAACTGCCTTTTCCTTAGACGAAATAGTTTCAGTCGCTCCTGCACTTTGATAGATCACAGAATCTTTGATCAGTTCAAACAATTCTTGCGGAATAACATAGATCTTCTTTAAGTAAGACTCGCTTCTAACACCATTCTTAACCATTCGACAGACAACTTCAGACTGTTTTCTGGATAACCCGAGATCCATCCATTCATTGATTGAATATTTTTCAGGGTAAAATCTGGAAACAGGCGTTTTGAAACGTTTCCCCGGTCTCTTCTTTACAATCGACCGGACATCTGTTTTTCTTTTATCCAACTGAGATAGATGACCTTCAGAAATTTTAGTGATCTCTATTTGTGGTATCTCATCCTTCAAGAATATTCTTGGAAGAATAGCAACTACGACAATCAAACCCAAAAGCAGGAACAATCCCTTTTTCGTGTTTACTGAGAGCATTTGTCTGAATTTATTCTGAAATTATCTTGAAACGTCGTCGTTCTCAGAAAAGGAATCAGGTTCAGAATTTGGCGGTGTTCTTAGCACTTTCATGAAAAAATAAACCATAAAAAATGTCACAATACCTTGCGTCAACACCATAGTAATTAGGGCCGTAGTATTCATATTTAAGCTAATTTATTTTTACCGGCCTTGTATACTAAAATACAAATACCTATGAATAATGATAAAAGAAGTAATCTTCCAAATGTAATGTAGAATGATCTGTTCGTGAATTCACCCATTACAAGCGTATCTCCAAGTTTAATCTCATCTCCAGCATTTACCTTCAATTCACACGTCGTTGGAAAAGAGTAGGTTTTTAAAGGCGCAAGAGAATCTTCGATGAACGAATAATCTTTTCCAAGATTTTCGAGAAGTTCTCTTTTCGTTGTTGGACGAGCAACCCCCAGTTCGTTAACATAGAAAGTTTGATGAGTACTTACCTCAATATTGATCATGTCCACACCGTCTACTTTAGAAGTATCTATAGCTGTAATCAATCCCTCTTCCCTGTCAAACTCTCTATGATCGGAGAACCATTCTTTATTGGCCTTAATATCACTATTCGTTACTTTTGAAAGCACACTGCCATCATCCAGCTCCCAACCATTATTAAATGCTCCAATCCAGTCGTTGTTTTTAGGAGTAATAAAGGCGCCAATGAAAACTGCCAAAAGAATCACAGGAGTTACATATTTAATAATCGGCTTGTATATGGAAGGTAATTTGATATCCGATCCGGAATTTATTTCATCCCACCCTTTTGTCATTCCAAATATCCAAGCGAATAAGATCACTTCAGCCAATGCAAATACGACAAGTGAAACAGTCCCTGCCCAATAATCATATTCATCAAATACTCCCTCATTGAAAAACAAGACAGTTGGTAATCCTAAAATCAGGGTAATCAATCCAAATGACCAAGCTCCTTTTTTCTGACTCCATTTGAATTCATCCTTCATGAACCCCATCCATGGTGTACCCATAGCAAGTGATGATGTTATTCCTGCAAAGAACAGTAGACCAAACCAGAAGACTCCTGCTAGAGTACCAATGATGTCTCCCCACTTCTCAAATAAATAAGGCATTGTTTGGAAAGCCATTCCAAATCCTGCATTATTGATCACCCAATCCAAACCAAGATATCCAGCTGCAATTGGTATAACTATCAATGATCCTAAAACCACTTCCACAAACTCATTCGTAAAGCCAGCTGACAATGAATTCAAGGCCACATCTTCTTTCTTTCTTAAATAAGAGGCGTAACAATGTATTGTACCCATCCCTAAGGAAAGTGTAAAGAAAATTTGTCCCGCCGCAGCCAACCACACTTTAGGATCTGCCAACGAAGAAAACTGAGGTGTCCACAAGAAGTTTATTCCGTCAAAGGCATTGGCATCTGGCACCGCTTCAGAAGCACCTGAAGTCCCTAAAGTCAGCCCGCGCACTGCTAGAAATGCTCCAAAGATTAAAAGCATAGGAACCCCTATCTTTGCAACTTTCTCAACTCCTTCCAAACCTTTTGACAGAATCCATGTATTCAGCGCCAAGCAGAGCACATAAAAAATCACGGATTCATAGGGAATTCCAGTTGTACTAACACCTACAGTCGTGTAGTCCCCAAAAAAAGCACCTACTTGATCTTGGGTCATTCCATCAAAGGTTCCTGCCACAGAATGATATACATAGGACATTGTCCATGATTCAATATAACAGTAATATGCTGCAACTGCAATATTTGTAAAAATCCCAAACACACCTATGTACTTCCATATTTTCCTTTTATTCATTGAGTCGAAAATAAAAGGTGTGGAATGATTACCTAAATTTCCGCCATAACGTCCACTCGACCATTCAATCCATAATAGGGGAATACCCATTAATAAAAAGCAAACGATATATGGTATCATGAAGGCACCACCACCATTTTGGACTGCCTGCACGGGGAATCTTAAAAAGTTTCCTAAACCCACGGCATTTCCTGCCATAGCTAGGATCAATCCAACTCTTGAGCCCCAACCGGCTGCTTCTGCTTTTGCCATAATTAATTTTTATCTGACGAATATACTTATTTAAACGAACCTATAAAAGTTCAAGGGTTTCCTCAAGCGTTTTAGGTCGATAACCCAAAACTGAACGTGATTTAGTTAAATCAAATCCAGTATGTGGTGGCCTTTTTGCATTCTGAGATAACGTTTCACTTGATATTTCATTGATCTGTGGATCGTCAATTTTAAGAAAGTTGGCAACACGATAAACTATTTGTGCAATCGACATTGTCTCAGGTCCGCAAATGTGATAGATACCTTTTTCATTCAATTCACAAATCCTTAAACAGGCCCATGCCAGATCATCTGCCCAAGTCGGTGCCCTGAACTGATCGTTTACGATATTCATTGGCTCACCCTTCGGCAGTGCATCAAAGGCCCAGAGGATCAGATTTGATCTTGAGAGATTTTCACCCTTTCCGTACACTATGATAGTTCTGACTACAGACCAGTTCTTTTCGACGGATTCAAGCAGTAGCTTTTCGGCGTCTACTTTAGATTTTGCATAGACACTAAGTGGGTTTACAGAATCTGTCTCTTTGTAAGGTCCATTGGCGCCATCAAATACAAAGTCAGTAGAAAGTAATTGAAAGTGAATCTCATTTTTAACACTACAATCAAATAGGATCTTTACGGCAACAACATTGACCAACTGACATAACTCAGGATCGTTCTCACACTGATCTACATTGGTCATTGCAGCTGTGTGGATTAGATGAGTTGGGACATAACTTTTAATCACTTCCTCAATTTCATCTGAAGATGTAATATCCATTGAGACATACTTTTCATAGGGGCAAAAGGAATTTCTATTCTCCCCTTTGGAGGTCGCCAAAAACTCAATTGAATTATCCAAACATTGTCTTACCAACTTTTGTCCAAGCAATCCGTTTGATCCTGTAATAAGAACTCTCATGGATTTTGTCTCAAAAAATTATCCAGTTTGGAAATCTGATCTTTTGTTCCCAATACAAACAGTTGAGTCCCAATTGTGATCTGAATATCATTTCCAGGATTTATAATGAACTCTCCATTGCTTTTTCTGAAGCCCACAATATTAACTCCCGAATGGTGTTCTGCATCAAGTAATCCGATCTGTTTGTTTTGAAACTCAGCAGGAAGATCACTAAATGAAATACATTCTATGTTCACATCACTTTCACCGTGAATGGAAATTAGTTTCAGGAATTCTGCAACTAAAGGGGTTGCAATCAATGAAGCCATCTGAGATCCACCTATTGAATCTGGCATTACCACATGTGTTGCACCAGCCAATCTCAACTTAGATACAGCATCAGTGCTGTTTGCTCTTGCCACAATATTTATTGACTTATTCAACTCCTTGGCCGCCAATACAATATATAAGTTATCTGCATCTTTGGGTAAGCAGGTTACAATACTGGACGCTTTTTCAATTCCTGCATTTTTTAATACATGATCTTTTGTAGAATCTCCAATTATAAACTGAAATTGATCATTTGTTGTTTGTTCGTCCGCCAAAGCAGAGTCGAGTTCGATGACAATAACATTCTTCTTTTGTTTAAGCAGATCATTTACAACTTGTTTACCTACTCTACCAAAACCACATATGATCACATGTTCCTTCATTCTTTTCAGTGTTCGTTGAACTTTTCTTTCTTTCAGAAAGGTCTTGTACTCACCCCCTACAACGTATTTGGTGAGCGATGTAATGGCAAAAGCGAAATTACCAAAACTGATAATAATTAGAATAATCGTAAATATTTTCCCAGACTCTGACAGACCATTTACCTCTGAATAACCAACGGTAGCAATGGTAATGGTAGTCATGTATAATGAGTCAATAAAAGACCAGTTTTCAATGATCATATATCCTGAAACACCAAAAATGATGATCCCAACGATGATTGCAATGAATACGTAGATCTGGTCCTTTATGGAAATTCTGAATCTCATGTTAAAGTTCCCAAATAGAATTTCTCTTTCTTGCCTGCAGCTTGAAGTAGTGTTTGTGCTCTAATATCCATGCCATCGCAAGATAAATGACCAATGGTGAACCAAATGTTAAAAAGGAGGCATATATGAATCCAAGTCTAACCTTCGTTGAGCGAATACCCAATTTTCTGGCCCACCATTCGCAGACGCCGTAGGATCTCATCTCAAAAAAGAAAACAATTTTCTGAATTAATTTCATTTACTCAAGATCTTGGTTCCAACGCTGCAAGTTAAGCATTTTTTTATTGAACAACTGGATTTATAGTGCTCTATCAATCCCTGACTTTCAAAAGCATTTTCCGGTCGAATTCCATTTTTCCACCAGATTTTTGTGAATTTATTTGTTTCACTTTTCATTTCAAGCAATAACGAAAGAGCTTCTTCCCTTAAAGATCCATCTCCATGTTTTTTAGACTTCCACATAAAGAACGGAACAATGACATTGATCAAAATTCTATCAAGATATTGTTTGCCCATTCCAAGTTCCATTTCTTTCAATTCAGCATTGATCTTTTTCCAGTAATCTTTCATTAGAAAAGAGGTTGAGCATCTATCCAAACCTGTAAAGTCAATGGTTCTCATAAGCGCAATGAATTGTTCGATTCGATAGGAAGGAGATTTTGAGGGATAATAACCACCTGTTTTCCAATGATCAACCCTTCTCTTATTGCAAATAATTTGATTGCGAATTGCCAACCAATCTGATGGAGTCATTTTATGCTTTTCAGCTACGATATCAATAAGAGTCTTTACTTCCGAACTCTCTATGTATTCACTATCATAATTCTTTATTAAACCCAAGAACAGATCTCTATTGTAAGGATATCCAAAAACTTGAGCCAACGACCAAAGAATTACTTGACGATCAGTGAAAAGCTTTTGTTCCCAGAAATTAATTCTCTTTTCATACTTCGAAAGCAACGTTTTTTCAAGCGCACTGGTGATATATATTCTGTCCAATTCTTGGATCATTGGATAACAAGGTAATGAATGTTTATTCGTGCGGAAATAATGATATTTCTGTATGACACCTGTTTCCAGCTCATTTCCTATTTCTATGGTTGGGATGATAGTATTCGAACGATTGTAAAAAACATCGCGATCATGTTGTAGTACGACATGTAATACGACATTCCCGTAATTTGGATCATTGTGATGATTATGCTTGTACCAATCTGAACTTTTCACGTGGATTTCAATTGCACCATGCCATTCAATACCATCTATCAGCACGCACCCATCACTAAAATCAGGTCCTGATCCAAGATCATTGTAGATTCCAAAATTCAATACTTGAAATTCTCGTCCATCAACCAACCGCATTTTGAACAGCGGTAATCTCCTCATACTCCATATCCAATGAAGTAACTCCTCCTTAACATCCATGAACTTTAAGATAAGAAAAAAGGCGCTTTTGAAGCGCCTTTTCATCATGGATATTTTACATATTCCAATAATTTCGGATTTGCAGGAGGTGCAGTTTCAGGATTGAAATCCATTGTTATCACCTTCCCTTCAGTACGACGATTCAGCTGATGCAATGTCTCAAATAAATTTTTATTCGATGTCTTAAACTGGTTTATATAAGTTTCAGTTAATTTAATTTCTTCAACACCTTCCATATCTTGAGGTTTTGATGCAAAGTGTTCATCACCCTTTTTGTAAATCGTTCTTGGCTCAGCCTCGCCTTTTCCAACTGGAACAATTCTTCTTGGATCAACTCCTTTTTGTTCTACTAAATATTTATAACATGCTTTTGCTCTATTTTCGGCAAGTTTCTGGTTTCTTGCATCACTACCACGTGAATCGGTGTGAGAACTCAGTTCCAACACCATACCTGGATATTCTTGCAGAAGATTGTAAACAAACAACAATGAATCAGGAGAATTGATTGTAGAGTCTATCAAAAGATCCCACTTGTCAAAGGGATAACGTACTTCCGGAAGGCGAATTGGTTTTTTCGGAAGCAAAGCCATCTCAATAATGAAGTTCTGATTGTAATTAAGGCCCACAGTGGTGAATTGCGATCCTTTTTTATCCTCGTGATAACCTTCTTTGAAAATAGCAATGGAGTATGAAGTTTCTTCATTCACGTATCGCAACGCTTCTTGTTGATTGTTTGCAGCTTTTTTATCCCAGAACACACTACCTGATTTGCTCGTGTACCCTTCCCAAGTTGAACCATCAGAACCTTTTACAGTTACACGAACATCTGGAATCTTAATAGACTTGTCACCTAATTCGGTCACAATTACTTTCAGATCATAAATGTTAGGAGGCATTCTAAATTTGTAAATATCAGCACCGTATTCACCATTAGGACCTTTTCTCTCTGATGTAAAATAACCAGTTTTTTCATCCAGTTGTATTAATGCATAGTCATTGTTTTCTGAATTAATTGGATAGCCCATGTTTTTTGGGTTTTCCCATTTATTTTCTTCCCCAACTCTGTTCGCATAGACAATGTCCAAACCTCCAAGGCCTTTCATTCCATCTGTTGCATAGAACAACTCACCATTTTTCCCTAGTGTAGGGAAAAGCTCGTTTCCTTTTGTATTGATCTCAGGCCCCATATTCTTGGGTGCAGACCAAGTATCGGTTTTCTTATTGTATTCTGTGTACCAAAGATCCTTACCTCCATAACCTCCCGGCATATCTGAAGCGAAGATCAAGAAATTTCCGTCATCTGTTACACATGGATGGCCAACAGAAATAGTATCAGATGATTTAAGCTCAAGCATTTTTGCTTCTCCCCATTCATCTTTACCTTTTGCCTCACTCATCCAGATATCACAACCAAGATTCTTCTTTTTAACATTTGGACATCTTGTAAAAAACATCTTCTTGCTTCTTCCATCGAAACAAACAGTTCCTTCATTGTCCTCTGTATTAATGTTTCCTGTGTTATCTACTAAAGATGGTTCTCCCCAGTTTCCTTTTTTGTCAATCACAGAAACGTAAAGGTCCATGTAGCTCTCACAAGTTCTTGGATCTGTATCATTTCCAGTACCTCCAGGACGAGAGGAAGCAAAATAAAGTTTTGTTTCTTTTCTATCTGCGAACATTGGAGCCATATCGATCTCTTTTTTGTTGATCGCATTCTGATTTTCTACAATGTGTCGTGATTTGTTAGCTACAAAATTCTTACTTTCATTACATGAACTAATTGCAATATCAGCTCGTGTATCGCCAGGAACCAGTTTCTGATATTCCTGATAACTCTTCACTGCTTTTTCAAATTCACCCATCATTCGAAGCATCTCTCCATTGTAGAAATAAACTTCAGGAGCTATTTCAAAATAATCTAATAACACCGCACGATCGTACCACTCGTTTGCCTCTCGGTAACGTTCTGTCATTCGATAACATTCAGCCGTCTTGAAAGCCATATCTGCTTTTTGCTTTTTGGCCATATTACCCTTTCTGGAAAGCTTGTTGTAAGCAGTGCTGCACTTCTCAGCAGCTTCACAATATTTTTCACTTTGGAAATATGTTTGAGCCTCAAGAACAACTTTACTTTGAGAATACCCAACAAGTGAAAGTCCTGTGAAGACTATAGAATAGGCTATTTTACGATACATAGAACTCTTTTTCATTTAGAAAACAGTAGCGAAGAAACTAATTTTTCACTAATAATCCAATGCTTTTGAGGGAAATTCCCACTTAGCACCGCAACAAAAATAATCAATAGACAATAATGGAGTGTTCCAAAAATGAATTTAAGCGTGAAGAATTTAACATGTCACTCATTGCTCTGAGTGTAAGTTCTCCATTTGTTCAGCACAGTTTCGTAGCCTTGAGGCAAAACGGAATCGAAACGCAAATATTCACCACTCACCGGATGTTCGAAACCCAACGTTTTTGCATGTAAAGCCTGGCCTGGCAACAATTCAAAACAATTCTCAATGAATTTCTTGTATTTCTGTGAAGTTGTCCCTTTCAGGATCGAATCGCCTCCATATTCTAAATCATGAAACAGCGTATGACCGATATGTTTCATGTGCGCACGAATCTGGTGGGTTCTTCCCGTTTCCAGTTTACATTCTATCAATGTAACCAAACCAAAGCGCTCAAGAACCTTGTAATGGGTAACTGCATGCTTTCCGTAATCACCCTCTGGGAAAACGGTCATTAACTTCCTGTTTTTTAACGATCTACCAAGATTCCCGACAATTGCTCCATCTTCCTGAACATCGCCCCAGACAAGTGCCCAGTAACGTCGTTCAGTAGTTCTGTCGTAAAATTGTTTGGCAAGGTGAGTTAAAGCATGTTCTGTTTTAGCGATCACCATAAGCCCGGTTGTGTGCTTGTCTAAGCGATGAACTAACCCAGGCCGACCGAAGTAATCTTGACTTCGAAAGGGTAATTGATCAAAATGATAAACCAACGCATTCACCAAAGTATCTTTGTAATTACCATATCCAGGGTGAACAACGATATCTGCCGGTTTATTTATCACGATAAGGGTCTCATCCTCATAAATAATATCCAACGGTATATCCTGCGGTATCAACTCCAGTTCTCTTACCGGATATGGAAGTACGATGGAGATCTCATCTCCAGGTTTTACCTTATAATTTTGCTTGACTTTAGACCCGTTAACCAGAATATTACCACTTTTTGCGGCAACTTGAATTTTGTTCCGACTCGTATTTGACATACGATCAAGAAGAAACTTGTCGATTCTTATGATTTCCTGACCGGGATCCGATTTGAAACGATGATGTTCAAATAATTCTTCCTCATCATTTTCTACGTCCGTCTCTATTCCTTCGATCATTGCAGAACAATCCTTTTAATGATGGACGAGTTTTTGAATCGAACCAGATAAACCCCTTTAGGCTGATCATTCAAGTCAATTCTTAAATCTTCAGTAGAAAGCACTTTTCTTCCATCCATAGATATCACCTCGCATCCCGCATAAATAGATTGGTCGCAAGAGATATTGAATATTCCTTCGGAAGGATTTGGATAGATCATCACATCCAATTCTAGTTCTTCTTCAACACTCAATTCATCATCAAGAGATGTAGAGAAGATTGGCCTGATCATTACTGATCCTGCAATTGACGATGAGAACCAATTCACTCCATTATCGATCGAGTAAAAAGTATGCTGACTGTTGTCAAGATTTCGATCTAAACCAATATTCAAACGATCTGAATCAAACTGTCTCCAGCCAACATAAAACTTCTGACCAACAGCTACTTTCATTGTATCTTTGAAATAGTACGTAACAAATTGATTCAATTGATTGCCGTATTGGGGTTGTCTTGGAAAAAATGCTTCGTCTTCATACAGCACACTTCCTGGCTCACCATTGTTGTCGCTCCAAACTGTAAGAAGAAAAAGCTTGTTTGAAACATCATTCACGCTTGGAACAAAATGCATCATCACACCAATAACAGAATCTGCCTCATAAGCCTCATAGTGAATCGCAAGTCTTGATTGAACTCCGGTCGGACCATACGCTGCCTCAGCGCTTCCATCGTCGTATGAATAGTAATTACTAAAATATTGTACTCCAAATGTAGAATCGTTTTCTGGGTAGTTTGGAAATTGCGCAGCCGCTGTTGCTACTATATCAAACTTTACGTGATCACCAGGTTTAGTGACATCATAAATGTATCCTCCTGAAAGATCGTGGTAGGAATAATAGGTCGTTCGAGCCACATAATTTATATTCCCATTTGACATATCCGTTGATGGAATGGAGAAGACACCTTCACTGACACCATTGTACAAGATTTCAATTTGTGCATCCTGATTGTTCTCATCAACGTTACTATTGTTTCTAACGACAAGCTCAGCCTGATCATTCATCTTTCCAGATGAGTTATTTTTAAAATGATCCCATGGAACTGACGTATAGTCTTTCAACAAACTACCTACCGGGTAAACGAAGGCAAAATCTTTAAATAAGGTATCCTGGTATCCAGAAAAAGTTCTTAGGTGAACATAGTCAAGATTAAAATGATCCAAACATCCACTTAATGCTCCATAATTCTTGAAACGAAACTGGAACCCGCGTTTAAAAAAATCTGCACTTGCAATACGCACATGACCAACCTGAAAATCATCTACGGGACCACCATTCGCACTCCAAATCCAGATCCATTCATCCAAATCTTTAGCATAAAATTCAAGGATCAAAGAATCACTGTTCTCCGGAACATCTCCAAATCCTTGTCGCTGGTATAGAAAGCTGAAATAAACAGAATCTCCAGCGTCATAAGGGCTTAAGTCTAGAGGTTTTGACGTTAGCCGATCAGCATAATTGGTTGAAGTTGACCCCATAGAGTATGGGTATCCATTCTCATTTAAACCATCAAAAGTGACGACGCCAAGTGTAATAGGCTCAAACCCATAACGGTAATTGTGATACGCATAATCATCCAACCAATATGCATTTGGATCATTGAGTGTCGCAAAGAACTGAGTTGCTGAGTCTTGATAATACTCAGGTCCCAGGATCCATATCGTATCCGACACATCCGGCTGACCTATGGTGTCATAAATGTAATATGGTGGATACAAATCTGTTGTTGCATAGCTTACCGGATAAGTGCTAAGATCTCCTACCAGAACCAGAGTTGACGCAAATGGTTGATCAGAGTATGTCTGTGTTGCAATGTCATAAACCCTTCTGAATGTCACCTGACCTGTGTAAGCTGCGTTCGCAGCAAGTGGTACAAGCGTAGTGTTATTGAGGAGCTTATATTTTGTATCGGAAGTTACTGCTGGGTCAGAGAAATCAGCTGTGTATTTCTGAAAATGATCTCTTGAAAATTCATCAAAAAACGGCAGATCTAATGTATCAGAAAAATAGATGAATGTGCTGTCGAATGTTGCTCCGGATTTCAATCGCTCCACAGATCGATCTCTAAGAACGTCATAGGTGATCGGTCCTATTGATTCATGCTGCCCATAGGAAACAAAAATGGTGTTGATCAAAAGTAACAGGACAAGAAAGCTTCTCATTTTTCAATAGTTATTACATCCCCTTTGATGCGTAAACGGTAATTGTAGAATTACCTGGGATCTGCACGCCTTCCAAGAATTCAGGCGATTGAGATTGAATACGCGCCGCAAGTGAGTCTTCATAAGTTATACAATCAGGACACACTGGGAAGAACCCAAAGTTACCCATAGAGGCCAAACGTTCTTTAGCCTCAAATATTGTCAAACCTACAAGATTCGGAATGTCCGAAGGTTCTGACTCTTCATTTTTACCCACGACAAGAGTAATGGTTGCCCCGATCGGAATTCTAATGCCTTCCTTGATCTCTCTTCCTTTGTAAAGCTGACCAAGAACTGCTCCATTGGCTTCTTTAGTAGGCTTAAATTGAATGCGATATTTTAAACCTCTATTCTTCAAAATACTTTCTGCAAAACGCTGAGATTTATCAACCAGACTAGGCATTTCTACGAGTCTTGTATTCTTTGAAACTCTAACTCGAATGATCCTTCCTTCTTTAACGAAAACATCTGAAATATCCGTTGCCATTGGATCCTGATCAAGGATTGTTCCTTCAGGTTTCGAAGGATCATAAATGGAATCAAGAACTTCACAAGTAAGATCCAAGTCGCTGAGAAGCAATTCTGCTTTATCAAAGTGCATACCCTTCACATTCGGTACTTTAATCTTCTGACCGTGATCAGTGTATGAATCAAGATAGAAAACGATGATCGTGATGATCAACAAATAACTCAGGACTACAATACCCAGCTTTTTCAAAAAGCTTTTGGTCCAAACGTACGATTTTAACTTTCGAAGAAGATCCATACCCAATTAATGGAACAAATATAAGGTATAACTTAGAAGTTGGGAGAAAGAGCGTGTGATTTATAGAAATCATCAATGTATTGATACGCTTCTTCGGCAGTATCTACCACTTTAAAGAAATCCATATCCTTTGGCGAAATATTTTGCTCGGTATTCAACATCACATCTTCGATCCATTTAACCAGGCCTTGCCAGTACTCTTTGCCGATCAATACAACCGGTCGTTCATTGATCTTTTTTGTTTGGATCAATGTCAGCGCCTCGAACAATTCATCGAGTGTACCGAATCCCCCGGGAAGGATAACAAAACCCTGAGCATATTTTACGAAGATCACTTTTCGCACAAAGAAATAATCAAATTCCAGATTATGTTCTTGATCGATATACGGATTATGATTCTGCTCAAAAGGTAGATCGATATTTAATCCTACCGATTTTCCGCCACCTTGTTGAGCTCCTCTGTTTCCTGCTTCCATAATACCAGGACCACCACCGGTAATCACTCCATATCCTCCCTTCGCCAAAAGCTCAGAAACCTCCACCCCTAACTGGTAGTACTTATTCTCAGGAAGAGTACGTGCTGAACCAAAAACAGATATACAAGGTCCGATTTTCGCCATGCGATCGTAGCCCTCAACGAATTCTGACATGATTTTAAAAATCGCCCAACTATCATTTATCTTGATATCATTCCAGTCTTTTCTGATCTTACTCATTCTCTCAATTTTATCTTTATGATGAACCTTAAAGGTACTATTACTAACTATGAACGAGTTTTAACTATCTTTATTTTTTCAACACTCGGGTGGTCAGAAAAATGCTAAAACGTTTCCCTGTTCTGTTTTTACTGAATATTTTTTTATTCAGTTCTAATGTATCCAATGGTCAGATTGACACATTGAACAGAAAGCGTGTCGCTGCAGTGTCAATTTCTCTTGGAGGAGCATACATTACCAGTACTGCTGCTCTTTACCATGTTTGGTATAAACAAAGTGATCAGACTCAATTCCATTTTTTCGATGACAGCAGAAATTGGCTATATATGGACAAGGCCGGACATACTTACACTAATTATCAAACTGCAAGATTAGTTTCGGATATGTACAAATGGTCTGGAGTTAACCCGAGAACAGCTATGTGGATTGGAACAGGAACAGGTTTTGCTTTCCAGACAACACTTGAGATGATGGATGGATTCAGTTCTGACTGGGGATTTTCTTGGTCAGATGTCGGTGCAAATTTAGCTGGTGCTGCTTTATTTGGCACTCAGGAAATGATCTGGAATGAGCAGCGTATTTTACCAAAATTCAGCTTCTTCCCGTCCGGTTTTGCGAAGTACAGACCCGAGGTTTTTGGGGATGGATTCATGGAGCAACTGCTAAAAGATTACAACGGCCAAAACTACTGGTTATCTTTCAGCCCGGGAACCATCATTCCTGAAAGCTCTTTTCCAAAATGGCTTTGTTTTTCAGTGGGATATGGAGTGAATGAAAAACTCGTTGGTGACGAGGAATATTATTCCACCAATTATAGTGGAAGCAATTATGAATTTCATTCTTATCGACAATTTCTCATTTCCGCAGATGTTGATTTTGCCAAAATCCCATGTAAAAACAAAACATTAGCGAAGATTCTGAAACAATTGAATTATCTGAAAATTCCTTTTCCGACAGTTGAAATTTCTAGGGGAAATCTGCGGTTTAACCCGATTTACTTTTGAGTTAAAAATGTAATTTTAAAGAAAGCTATTTTATGGTGCAGATCAAATCATTAGAGGAATACCTTAAAACATATACAAGATCAGTGGAGCAGCCAGAACTATTCTGGTCAGAGATTGCTGAGCATTTCGATTGGATCCAAAAATGGGACAAAACATTTGAATCAGACATGATCAAAGCTGAATTCAAATGGTTTCGGAATGCGAAATTAAATATTACCTCTAACTGTATCGATCGACACCTGGACAATAAAGCTGATCAAACGGCATTACTTTTTGTTCCCAATTCGCCCGATGAATCCGCTCAGGAAATCACATATAAGGAGCTTTCCCTGATGGTGAACAGAATGGCGAACACTTTAAAGAATTTAGGCGTATCTAAAGGAGACAGGGTCTGTATCTACCTTCCAATGATCCCTGAACTTGCAGCTGCGGTTCTTGCCTGCGCAAGAATAGGTGCTATTCATTCAGTAGTCTTCGCCGGATTTTCGAGCACAGCCGTCGCTGCACGAATCAATGATTCAAGCAGTAAATTGGTGATCACAAGTGACGGCGGATATCGAGGCAATAAAACCATAGACCTTAAAGGCATCGTTAATGATGCACTCAAATCATGTGATTCCGTTGAATCTGTGTTGACGATCAAACGAACGGGTCAGGAAACAGTAATGATAGAGGGGCGAGATTATTGGTATGAGGATATTTCAAAAAATCTTTCAGATCAATGTGATCCAGAAATAATGGATGCAGAAGACCCCTTGTTCATATTGTATACTTCAGGGTCGACCGGTAAACCGAAAGGAATGCTTCACTCAACTGGTGGATATATGGTCTACACAGGATTCACTTTCAAAAATGTCTTTCAATATGAATCGGGAGATATCTATTGGTGTACAGCAGATATTGGCTGGATCACCGGTCATTCATATATTTTATACGGCCCACTACTGAATGGAGCAACAACAGTGATGTTCGAAGGAGTTCCTTCCTATCCCGATTTCGGCAGATTCTGGGAAATCATTGAAAAATATAAGGTAAATCAATTCTACACCGCACCTACTGCAATCAGATCTTTGGCCAAAGAAAGTCTAGAATGGGTTGAGAAATATGACCTTTCGAGTTTAAAAGTTTTAGGATCCGTCGGTGAGCCAATCAACGAAGAAGCATGGCATTGGTATGATGAGCACATCGGAAAAAGAAATTGCCCAATTGTTGATACCTGGTGGCAAACAGAGACAGGAGGAATAATGATTTCACCAATCCCTCACGTTACTCCAACGAAACCGACTTATGCCACTTTACCACTACCCGGAATCCAACCGGTACTGCTTGATGAACAACATAAAGAGATAACATCAAATCCCGCTCAAGGAAGCCTTTGCATCAAACATGCATGGCCATCCATGGCTAGAACGATCTGGGGAGACCATCAACGATACATAGACACGTATTTCTCAGCGTACAAAGGATATTATTTTACCGGAGATGGAGCTTTGCGAGACGATGCTGGATACTATAGAATAACCGGACGAATGGATGATGTGATCATTGTCTCAGGCCATAATCTCGGAACCGCACCTATTGAAGATGCAATTAATGAACACCCCGCAGTAGCAGAGTCTGCAATTATTGGATTTCCCCATGATATAAAAGGAAACGCACTTTATGGATTCGTTATTCTTAAAGAGTCCGGCACTGATCGTAACCAAAATGAGCTAAGGATCGAAATAAACAAAATGATATCAGACTATATTGGTCCGATTGCCAAACTGGATAAAATTCAATTTGTTTCTGGCTTGCCTAAGACAAGATCTGGTAAGATCATGAGGCGTATTCTCAGAAAGATCGGCGAAGGGGATCTTTCTAATTTTGGGGATATTTCGACTTTATTGAATCCAGAGATCGTTGAGGAAATAATTGAGGGAAGATTGTAAAATCTTACTTCTTTTTAAGCAGGACAGCTAAAGTAAAATCGACAAGATTACCTTCTTTGGGATCAGGCTTCATGCCGTAAATGGTTCGATCAATTTTCCCTTTTCCAATGAGGTTAATAGTACCATTGGTATCATTCATATTGGCAACCTTTAATTCTACAGTTTGTTCTTTAGTAACTCCCAACATGTTGAATTTACCATTCAACTCAAGAAGGTTATACTTTGTCGTCAAACCCGTTGCTACATAGTTAAATCCTGAAAACTTTTCAACGTTAAAATAGTCCGCAGACAATAACGACTCATCCCGTATCGAATTAAATGTTGTCAAATCCTTCACATTCATTTGCACCTCTGCTTTTACTTGGTCACTGAATGCCAAACTACCATTCACATTGCGGATCATCCCTTTGGTTCTACCACCCTTTGGTCCGAGCTCGAAAGAAATACTTGAACTATCACTTACAATTGAATAATCTCCTTTAATGGAACTCATTGATAGACCAATAAAATCATCAAATGAAATAACCTTTTCTTTCTCGATGTGTGAATCAGAACCGCTTTGTGAGACAGCCATCCGAAAATGTTGCTCTTCTCTCGGAAGTACAGCGATGACCGATAAACCAAAAAGCATACTTACAAGAATTCCAACGACAAACACTTTATTGGCCATGTACATCATTGCAATGGATGATCCGATCAAAAAGAAAACAAAACCTTCAATTCCCCCAAGGTCATTTTTCTGAGTCCCCAGAAATATCAAAACCATCAATAATGCTGTTCCGGGAATTGAACTTACCAATCCTTTTTTCCAATCACGCTGCACACCATAAACTTCAGAAGAAAACGTAATACTAAAAATTCCCGCAAGGAAACCCAGGAGATTTTTCCCTAACGAAAAATCAGTAGACATTTCCAATAAGTTTTGAAAACCGAGGCCTAATGTTAGAATCAAAGCGGCAATTCCATAAATTCTGAACTCTTCTCGAATTAAAGTAGATATTGAAAATCCTACACCTATCAATGCTAATCCTATAATTCCGTTTAAAAAACTTGAAAGGTAAAATAGAACTCCAAGTAGAACAAATACCAAGGACAGCCTTAATTTTTCGGTAATTGGCCATTTGAACCATGATGAAATTTTATTCACCTTAAGATCTACAATCCACAGCACACCTATTGACAGAACAAATAGAACTATTGATCCTGGACTTGACCAACTGAACTGGAACTCTCCGGTGTCAATTTTACTGAACAGAAAAACTACACTGGCAATCAGAAAAAATCTTGATAAAGAAGAAACTACCCTATTGTTTTTGAACTGATGAGCAATCTCACCGATTAACGAGGTGCAAAACAATCCTGCTAATATTAAATTATTATCTACCATGGTATATATTTTACTAAAAGAAAGCCCCAGCAATTGGGGCCTTCTTCACAATATTAATTCAATGTAAAGTTGATAGGAAGTCTACAACGTGTTCTCGCTTTCTTTCCTTTCGCTTCACCTGCAGTCCACTTAGGCATAGAACGCACAACTCTTTTAGCTTCTCTGTCAAGATCCGGACTAACACCTCTCTCAACAGCGATATTTGAAATGGATCCATCAGGCTCAACAACAAATGAAAGATAAACCCTACCTTGCTCATTCATTTCAATGGATGTTTGAGGATATTGAATATTCTCTACAATCCACTTCTGAAGTGCAGCAGCTCCACCAGGGAAAGAGGCCTCAACATCAGGGAATTCAATTACTTCTTGATCAACTGCAATAACAGTCTCTTCTTCGATCTTAATATCGGGGATAACATCAACAACCGGAGTAGCGATCTCCTCCTTATTCTCCTCTTCAATGATCTCTTCCTGAACAGGCACCGGCGCATCTACTTGCGGTGGTGGTGGTGGTGGTGGAGTATCTTCATCCTTTTTTACTTCCTGCTCATACTTAATGGCTGCTGTTCTTGTTCCAGCGTCGCTTTTTAGCCCGCTATCAACAGCTTCAGTGTACGAGAACGAAGCAAGCACGAGGCTTCCAACAAACAGCAAACCGATAAACACTAGTGGTGTTCTTAGTTTTTCAATATCAGCTTCAGGATTCTTCTTTAGTTCCATAACGCGATCTTTTTAGGTTTGTAAATATAATTAAATTTACGATTACAAATAATGTTCCAAAATCAATGAATCGTACAGAACAATACATCCAAACGATTTTTTAGTTCAAATCACACTCAATTTAAACCTTTTCAGAATTATTTTATCCGAAATTAACCTATCAATTCTGAATAAGCAGCCGCATCCATTAAAGCATTAAGCTCAGACGCATCTGACACTTTCACTTTGATCATCCAACCATCCCCATAAGGATCTGAGTTCACTGCTTCAGGATTAGATTCCAACGCCGAATTGAATTCGATTATCTCTCCGCTAATTGGCATGAAAAGATCTGACACCGTTTTCACTGCTTCAACAGATCCGAAAACTTCCTCTTGTGAAAGAGTCTCGCCTTCAGTTTCAATTTCAACATATACGATATCGCCCAACTCACCTTGCGCAAAGTCTGTAATACCAATTGTAGCGATGTCGCCTTCTACCAGAACCCACTCGTGGTCCTTTGTGTACTTTAAATTCTGAGGAACGTTCATGTAAAAAAGTTTGAGGCAAATGTATTATTTTTTCAATCCTTCAATGCTAACCAAGTAAAATTCTTCTTCACAATTATGGAATCTTTTTAACTAATTTTGTCTCGCTATGGTGAATCAAGATCAGTTAAAACATGTTGAACAGCGCATTGAAGCGATAAACAATTATTTGAAGATCAACGAGAAAAAGATGCGACTCAAAGAAGAGGAGCTTAAAACTCAAGACCCCTCTTTCTGGGATGACCCAAAGGAAGCAGAAAAGCAAATGAAGGTGATCCGGTCATTAAAATTCTGGGTGGAAGCGTCAAATAAATTACAATCCAGTTATGATGATCTGACCGTACTCTTTGAATTTGTGAAAGAAGGTGTTTCTGAAGAGGAAGAACTGGATGAACAATTCAATGAACTAGTCAAAGAAATCGAGGAGATAGAATTGAAAAACATGCTTTCTGGTGAAGAGGATCCATTAAGCGCAGTACTTCAGATCACTGCAGGAGCAGGAGGAACAGAAGCATGTGACTGGGCTGAGATGCTCATGCGTATGTACATCATGTGGGCAGAAAAAAGTGGCTATAAGGTAAAAGAATTAAATTTTCAAGAAGGTGATGTAGCTGGAGTGAAGACAGTCACTCTTGAAATTGAAGGAGAATATGCATTCGGTTATTTGAAAGGAGAAAATGGGATTCATAGACTAGTTCGGGTTAGTCCTTACAATGCTCAAGGTAAGCGCATGACATCCTTTTCATCAGTATATGTTTATCCTTCGGTAGACGATACTATTGAAATCCATATTAATCCTGCAGATATTAGTTGGGATACTTTCCGTTCAGGAGGTGCTGGTGGACAGAACGTAAACAAAGTAGAAACCGGTGTTCGATTAAAGCACGCACCGACTGGAATTGTCATTGAAAACACAGAAACCCGATCACAGCTTGGAAACAGAGAAAAAGCAATGCAATTACTCCGCTCTCAGTTGTATGAACTTGAATTAAGAAAACGGAAAGAGTCCAGAGAGGAGATTGAAGCCGGAAAGAAAAAGATCGAATGGGGTTCTCAAATCAGAAGTTATGTTCTTGATGACAGAAGAGTGAAAGACCACAGAACGGACTATACCGTAAATGACCCAGACAAGGTTCTTAATGGCGAATTAACTCCATTCTTAAAGGCTTTCTTAATGGAGTATGGCGGTTAAACAGATGTTTTTTGTTAACCATTTACCCCAGATTCAAGCAATACACAACAAATAAAAAGTAGATCACAGCTTTAGTTATCTTTCGATTAAACATTATTTTAAATTGAAAGAATACTTGATAGCTTTGATCTTCGACCAATGTTAAACACAATGAAAAAACTATCAAATTTTGTGGTGGTTCTATGTATAGGATTTAATTCCTACTCACAAATGACCATTAACAATACCCTTTACACACCTACTCAATTAGTAAATCAAATTTTAATTAGTCCTTCTAGCGGCACTACATCATCCAATATTACTTTTCAAGGGGTCCTTAATAGTTCCAACAGATATCAAATAGGGCATTTCACTGCCACCGGAACGACATTGTCTCAGCTAGGATTTTCTTCAGGTATAGTAATGAGTACCGGAAATACGAGTGATATTCCTCTAACTCCAGGTTTAAATCCTCAGGCTCAGGCTCAAATGACCACAGGGTATGTGAGTTGTACGCCCGGTGAAGTTCGTGAAACAAGTACTTGTCCGACAATTATAAATGATGTCAACGTTTTGGCCGGAGCGTCGAATTATTTCAACGCAGCCATTCTTGAATTTGATTTTGTCCCAGTATCAACTACAGTTCAGTTTCGATATGTATTCGGTTCTGAAGAATACACAGATAACTCCGGGCTCATCAATTACCAATGTTCATCGTACAATGATAAATTCGGTTTCTTGATCAGTGGGCCAGGAATTTCTGGAGGACAGGGCTTCACTAACGATGCAAGAAATATTGCAAGATTATCGAATGGTTCTGAAGTTTCGATCAATGCCGTTAACAATGGTACTGTGGGATCATCAGGAGGGGCTCCAAATTCAGCCAACTGCTTGGCGGCTAATCCGAACTGGGTTCAGAATTCAAGTACTGCAGAATATTTTGGTCCAATTGACGGTACTGAATTGAATGGAAATACAATTGCGTTAACCGCTGAACAAACAGGGCTTACTCCTGGGCAGACATACCATATCAAATTGATCATCACTGATGTTGGCGATGCTGCTTATGATGCTGTTGTATATCTGGAAGCAGGAAGTTTTATCACATCCATTCCATGTACACCTCCTTCAGATCCAACAGGAAATACTACTCAACCGGATTGTACTACTCCTACAGGTTCAATAAACATTACCAGTCCTACTGGAGCTAACATTCAGTATAGTCTGGATGGTATTACGTATCAATCCGCTGCAACTTTTAGCGGATTGGCTCCTGGAAGTTACTCCGTTTATGCGATGGACAATACGACTTTTTGTGTTTCAAATTCAACCTCCTTTACTGTAAACAACGCTCCGGCAACTCCAACAGTACCTGTAATTGGAACGATCACACAGCCAACATGTACGGTTTCAACAGGTTCGATCGCATTAAGTGGTCTTCCGGCTTCTGGAACATGGACAGTAACAGGATCGCCTTCTGGTTCAGCAACAGGTACCGGAACAACAACAACGATTTCAGGACTTGCTGCCGGAACATCTTATACATTCACAGTAACCAACGATCTTGGTTGTACTTCTTCTGCATCAGCTTCAGGAGTATTGAATGCGCAACCAACGACTCCATCTGCTCCAGTGGTAGGAACGATAACTCAACCTACTTGCTCAACTCCAACAGGATCAGTCACTCTTAGCGGACTACCGGCTTCAGGATCATGGACAGTGACAGGTTCACCTTCTGGGTCTTTGACAAGCTCAGGTACTGCTGGAACAGTTACAGGACTTACAGCTGGTGCTTCATACACATTCACCGTTACCAACGCTGATGGTTGTACGTCAACTGCATCAACTTTAGCGAACATCAATACCGTTCCTGGCGCTCCTTCAGCACCACTAATTGGAACGATCACTCAACCAACATGCACTGTTGCAACTGGTTCGATCGCATTAAGTGGTCTTCCGGCTTCTGGAACTTGGACCATCACAGGATCTCCTTCTGGTTCAGCAACAGGTACAGGAACAACAACAACAACGATTTCAGGACTTGCTGCCGGAACATCGTATACATTCACAGTAACCAACGATCTTGGTTGTACTTCTTCTACATCAGCGTCAGGAGAATTGAATGCGCAACCGGCAACACCAACTGCACCAGTTTTAGGCGCAGTTACGCAACCAAATTGCTCAATAACAACAGGTTCAGTTGAACTAAGTGGATTACCTTCTGGCGCTTGGATCATTACAGATTCATTTAATGGAACTTATTCTGGATCAGGAGTCAATACCATTATTTCAGGATTGTCACCAAATTCGTACTCGTTTATTGTAACAGAAATGATAACTGGATGTACTTCAATTGCCTCTAACCCAGAGGCTATCATAACGCCATTAGCTTCAGTTCAAGAACCCGAAATTTTAAATATTTCTCAGCCCAATTGCAATAATACCACAGGTACAATAGAACTAGGTGGCCTTCCGGCTTCAGGAAATTGGACTATCACAGGATCGCCTTCTGGTTCAGCAACAGGTACCGGAACCACAACTACGATTTCAGGACTTGCTGCCGGAACATCTTATACGTTCACAGTAACCAACGATCTTGGTTGTACTTCTTCTGCATCAACATCAGGAGTGTTGAATACGCAGCCAACAACTCCATCTACTCCTGTGCTTGGAACAGTAACTCAACCGGATTGTACAACGCCTACAGGGTCAGTAGATCTTAGCGGACTACCGGCTTCAGGAACTTGGACAGTGACTGGTTCACCTTCTGGTTCTTTGACAAGTACTGGAACAACAGGAACTGTAACGGGTCTTGCACCAGGATCATCCTACACCTTCACAGTAACCAATGTTGATGGTTGTACTTCTACTACTTCTGCCGCTGTAGTGATCAACTCATTACCGGCTGGTCCATCTGCGCCTACTGGAACTGTAACTCAACCTACATGTATAGTAACAACGGGGACTATTGAGGTTACGGCACCAATAGGGAACTTCTCCTACAGCATTGATGGTACAAACTTCCAGTCTTCAGCGACTTTCGCAAGTGTTGCACCTGCTTCTTACACGTTAATAGTTCAGGATGATAATACGGGTTGTACGACAACTTCAACAACTCAAGTAGTCGTCGATCCAGTTCCTTCTGCTGAGGAGATCACTGTCGATTCAGACAACTCAATTGCAGAGGGTCAGAGTATTACAATTAATGCCTCAGGAAATGGAAGTATTTCTTGGGATAACGGAGACAATGGAAGTCCAATTTCAGTGAGTCCATTAATTACAACGACTTACTGTGCCACACTTACAGATGCAAATGGATGTACTGATTCTGATTGCATCACTATAACGGTAAATTCAGTTCCTGTGGTATGCGGAGATTTTTTCATTCCTACTGCCTTCAGTCCAAACGGAGATAACACCAACAATTCATTTGGAGTTAGCATTAACCTGGATTGTGTAGAGTCTATCGATGTAAAAGTATTTGATCGTTGGGGAGAAGTTGTTTTCGAGACAACAGATGCTGCTCAACGTTGGGATGGAACTTACAAGACTAAGGAACTTGATCCCGCTGTATTTGTCTATGTAATTCGCATTAAAACGTCTGAAATGACTGACGAAGAGACATTTAAAGGTAACGTTACATTAATGAAATAAGCCATGAAGAAGCAATTATATATTTTCTTAATCCTTGTTGTCAGTTCTTGGACTGTAACTGCTCAGGATCTTCATTTTTCAATGAACGATATGAACCCATTGTATTTGAATCCTGCTCAAGCCGGAATGAACATTCATGTGAGAGGATCGATTCAATACAGAGAGCAATGGAGATCTGTTACAACACCTTTTACGACTGGAATTTTTTCATACGACATGAACACCATGAAGAATTCAAGAGGGAACGCTAAACTGGGTGTGGGGGTGCAGGTGATAAATGACAAGGCTGGAGATTCTAAAATGGGTTTGACGCAAGGTAATTTAAACCTATCCGCTGTTCTAAAGCTGGACGAAGAAAGCAAGTTAAGCTTCGGACTTATGGGTGGATTTGGTCAGCGAGCAATCGATTATAGTTCGTTGCGTTGGGAATCGCAATATGTAAATGGTGCCTACAATCAGAATGCTTCAACAGGAGAAAACCTTTCTGTAAATTCGACTACCTATTTTGATGCGGGTGCAGGATTCGTTTGGTCTTATGGTAAAGATCAAGGATACATCACTCAAAACAATGGGATAAAATTCAATATTGGTTTTTCAGCATTTCACTTCAATCTGCCCAACACTACTTTCATGGGAGGTACAGATGTGAAATTGGACACAAAATTCGTTGGATTCACGAATGCTGAGATCGGAAAAGAAAACACCAATCTCACGTTCATTCCAAGTGTTTACTACTTGAGACAAGGTAAATTGCAAAACCTGATCCTCGGGAATACATTCCGATACCTCATCAATGAGGGATCTCATTTTACCGGTTTTGTAAAATCCTCGGCTGTTTCACTTGGTGTAAACTATCGTTTGAAGGATGCTATAATCGGTAATTTCAATTTTGAATATGCGAATTACACAATTGGTTTCAGCTATGATTTAACTGTTTCTGGTTTGTCAATTGTCAATCAATCACGAGGAGCATTTGAAGTTGTTTTCCGTTACAGAACGCCAAATCCGTTTGGTAAAATGTCGAAAGCAAGGATCTAAGGATTCTTGACTTAGAAGAGTATTGATCTTTTTTTATTTACTTTGAGGCTTGAAAATGAGTCTCAGGTACGGTTTATTCTCTATATTTCTCTCATTATCGGCTTTTTTGACGTTTGCTAAAAAAGCAGATGATAATGTATTGCGTCCATTGGATTCTCTTTCTTTTCAGGCCCTTGAATCCAACTCACCGGATATGCTCGAAAAGGCAAATACTTTTCTGGAGAAAACACTACAATACGATCCTTCATTTTATAGAGTCAATGCTTATACTTTACTTGGTATCATTTATAAGAATAGAGGATTTTATGTGACTTCTATCGATTACTATTTGAAATCATATAATGAAGCTGTCATTCTGAAAGATAATGGTAGAAAAAGTGCATGTCTCAATAACATAGGAGCTGTTTACCAGCTACAAGGGAAATTTGATCAGGCGATCGACTACTTCAATCGAAGTCTCGAAATAGAAAAAAAACTGAAGAATCCTCTTCAGACATCTATCCGTTATTTTAATCTTGGCGATTGTTATAAGGAGCTGGACTCTCTTGACCTTGCTCTGAATTTCTTCAATAATTCACTCATCATCGAAAAGAAATACAATAATGCCGAAGGGATTGCCTATGCAAAAATTGGAATCGCAGATGTCTATGAACGATATGGTAATGTTATTGACGCTAAACGAATCATTGTTGAGTTGGAGAACAAGTTGTCAGCAAACCTTCCAGACCTAAAAATACTTTATCACCTTATCAAAGCGAAAATATCCCTCCAAGAAGGCAATTCTCAAGCTGCTGAAAATGAATTGAAATTAGCCCAGTCCACTTCTGAGAGCAACAAGATCAGAACCCACCTTTTAGAAATTTTTGAATTTCAGATCAACATTCTTGAGAATCGAAGTGACTGGAAAGCCGTAGCATCGAAATACAAAGAATATGTAAAATTGAATGAAGAGCTGAATAGCCTTTCCATCAAAAATCAATTGGACGATCTTGCCTATCAGAATGAACTGAAAAGGAAAGAACTTGAAATCAAACTGATTCAGGAAGAAAGAGACTTGGCCAAGAAAAATGAACGTCTTGAAAAAGACCTACGCAATTTTGAACAACGACTGGTGATCTTTATTTCAGGCGTTTTACTGATTATAGTTGCTATTGTAGTTTTCACAATCACCAAATACGCGAAGAATGCAGGCAATTAATCGAAATAGAATTATAGCCTTTGCCTTTGGGATCTATGGAATTCTCAGCTTGTTATTGTTGGGAGCTTTTAACTTCTTTGAGACAAACATTGTCATTACAATAATAGCCCATTTCGTAGGACTTATAGGATTCGAATGGCTTTTTCTGGAATTATCTAAAAAAGGAAGGACAAACAAGAAAATCCTAGTCATTAAAACAATTTCATTTTTCCTTTCAGGATTTATAACTGCGATGATCGGCTTTTTGTTTCTTTCATTAAATACTGATATGCTGCTTGCTTATTTCAGCTCATTCGTGATCATACCTATTCTACCAGCTTCTCTTTTGATGATGTATGAATTGTTCATGCCTATCGACAGATTATTAACGATGAGTATTGATCATTCAAATGACAATAGCGCTGAACAAAAAAGTGATAAAACCCTATCCATTAAAAACGAGACCGGAAAAGTCATTCTAAAAACTTCCGTGAGCTCGATCATCTGTTTTGAATCGAATGATAACTATGTCATCACGTATTATCTAGGGAAAGATGCGAGCGTAAAAAAATCAATGGATCGGCTTTCACTTAAAAACATTGAAGAGATCTTAAAGGAGGAATCGATTGCTTTTGAAAGGGTACACAAATCATTTATCGTCAACCCGGATTTTGTTGATTCTGTTTCCGGACGTTCCCAGGCGTATAAATTAAAGATCACTTCCCTCAACAAGGAGATCCCCGTATCCAGATCCTACGATATCTCTCTTTTTAAAGGTTAACCATTCACCAACAAAAAATTAACCATTCACCCTGTTTTAAGGCTTTACACTGCGCTAATCAGCGGTTGCCGTAATTTTTTTGACTTCAAATCGGTATATTCTTAGGTTTGTAATGTTCAATGAAACAGAGCAGCTAAACCTAATGAAAAACATAGTACTCATATTTTTTTGTTTGCTATTATCCAGATATGGATTATCAATGGTATATTATGTAAATGATAATTCAACTGCAGGTGATGTATATTGTCTTGCCGTCGGGAACAATTCGAATACTGGAACAAGCCCTTCCACCCCAAAACTTTCTCTCACAAACTTTCTTTCAACTTATTCCGCGATTTTAACGTCTGGTGATGCCATTTATGTTGATGCAGGAACATATTCAGACGTGAATTTAACATTAAATTTTAACGGCATTTCAATAATCGGTGCGGGGCCTGCTAAAACAATCTTTGACAATAACTTTGCAAGTTCAGATGCAAATCGACTTTTCAACATAACTGGCTCGAATATTTTACTTCAAGGGTTTTGTGTTACTGAATACAATTATGGGGTTGGAGGAGCTACTGCAATTCAAATTTCTGGCGCTTCTAACTTAACATTGAACAATGTACTTATAGATGAAAACAGGCAAGGGGGAGGATCTTCAACAATTGTAATTAATGGAGGGTCGACTGTCACGTTTAATGGTGGTGGATCAAATTGTAATTCACAAGTTTCTGTAGCTGGAGGTGGGGTTAACGTTGAAGGAAATGGAAATACTGTAACATTCAACAACTACTCTTTTTCAAATAACTCGAAAGATTATCAGGGGGGCTCGGGACTCTACATTGTTGGAAATAATACTACAAGTGTACTAGTTAATAACTCAATCTTTGCTGACAATCGAAACACAAGTGACGGAGGTGCAATATATATAACTGGCTCAAATCTCACAGTTAATAACTCATGTTTAATAAATAATTCAACTTTTAGTGGTTCAGGTCCCAAATATGGTGGAGCAGTTACAGTTGGACGAGGGGCAACCATAACATTCTCGAACTGTAGATTTGAGAATAATGCTGTTAGTAATTCTGGGAATGGTGGTGCGATAGCAATTAATACTCAATTAGCAGGGGCAGGAACAACGGCCACTGTGAACATTAACACGTGCTCATTTACTGGAAATACTTCAAATGGTAGTGGGCATCATTTATATGCCAGAGTTGGTTCATCTAACCCAGCAGTTTTCAATGTCAACAACTGCACTTTCTCTGCAAGCGGGCAAGACATAAAAAATGGTGGAAACACAGCAACAATTAACGTTCAAAACTCCGGTAATCCGAGTACCTCAGGAACTATCAACTTTATAAATTCAAATGCTCCTTCCTCAACAGCAGCAACTGGCTGTCCAATTCTTCAAGGTAGTTGTTATGGAACAATCCTCCCTGTTGAGCTTTCTTCTTTCACCGGTAAATGTCTTGATGGAATGGGAGCACTTACATGGACAACTGATACTGAGTACAGCAATGCGTATTTCACCATAGAAAGATCTCGGGATGATAATGATTATTCGGCTCTTTCCATAATCAACGGTGCCATCAACACCACCAAGAAGACTGAATATCGTTTCCTGGACACAGAAATGCAAAAAGGCACGAATTATTACCGATTATCTCAGACAGACCTTGATGGGCAAACAAGGATCCTAAAGACCATCGCAATCGAAAATAACTGTTTCGGGAATGGCTTAGAGGAAACCGCTTTCGTTGTTGACGCAGAGAACAACCAAGTGCTTTTACTCATGAATGTTGAGCATAAAGTGAATTTCGAATTTACATTAACAGATAACATGGGTAGGCTTTTACTTCATAAAGATTTAACAGCCGATCCCCATCAGAATAAAGTTACTATACTACTACCCGATTCTATGGCAGCAGGTGTTTATCACCTGACTGTCACGGATGGAAGTATAAGAGTTAATAACAAAGTTTTCATGAACAAGTAAAGTTAGGTTTAGTTAGGTTAGGTATGAAGCAGACAATTATCACAACACCAATCATTTTTGTTATTCAGCACTGCGCTGAGTGAGAATTGTCTGCTTCCAAAAATTCGGCCTTTCTCACATAGAGAAGGGCCTTTTTGTTAAAGGAATAAAAGTTGAAAGTTATGTATTACACGGATGAAACAGTCGTTTTTTTAAATGGCGAATTTGTAAAAGCAAAAGATGCTCAAGTTGGTCTTTATAATCAGACCATGCACTATGGAAATGGCGTTTTCGAAGGGATTCGTTCATATGATACTCCAGACGGAACAAGGATCTTTAAAGCCAAGGAACACTTTGACAGATTGCATTATTCAGCAAAAATGATGCACATCAACCTTACCTATTCTTCTGAAGAACTTGAGCAAATCACTTATAAACTATTAGAACTAAATGGTCAAACGGACGCATACATACGCCCTCTGGTTTATCTTGGAGATAATATGTCCTTGACTCCGACAGTCGAGGTAAATGTGGTGATCATGACGTGGGAATGGGGAAAATACCTTGGAGATAAAATGCTGAAGGTGATGCTTTCTTCTTATCAACGTCCAAACCCCAAAGCATGCCATGTTGAAGCAAAAGTAGTTGGTCACTATACCAATTCAATACTTGCCACGACAGAAGCTAAAAGCAAAGGATTTGACGAAGCTTTACTTACAGATATGAATGGCAACGTAGCAGAAGGTCCGGGAGCAAATTTCTTTTTCGAAAAAGATGGAAAACTGGTAACTGCACCTTTGGGTAACATCCTATCCGGAATAACACGTGCCACGGTTCTTGAGCTTGCAAAAGAGCTTGGAATCGAAGTTGAAGAGCGATTCTTTAAACCTGAAGAAATAACAACTGCAGATGCGGCTTTCTTCTGTGGAACAGCTGCAGAAGTAATTGGAATAGAGCAATACAATGATTATCGATTCCCAATGAAATGGGAGGACACCAACGGTCATCTTGTACAGCGAATGTACAAACGCAGAGTCTCTACGAATGAATTCAAAGAAGTATATCTTTAAACCATGGAACTCAATAAATACAGTAAAACGATAACTCAGGATGAGACGCAGCCCGCAGCACAGGCAATGCTGTATGGGATCGGTCTGACTGACGAGGACTTGAATAAAGCTCAGGTTGGGATCGTGAGTACAGGCTACGAAGGAAACACCTGTAACATGCACCTGAATGATCTCGCAAAGAACATAAAAAAGTCAGTGTGGGAGAAGGATTTGGTTGGATTAATCTTCAACACGATCGGAGTCAGTGATGGGATCTCCAACGGAACCGACGGAATGCGTTATTCGTTGGTATCCAGAGACATTATCGCTGATTCCATAGAAACAGTCATGGGTGCACAGTGGTACGATGCCATGATCGCTGTAGTTGGATGTGATAAAAACATGCCCGGTTCTGTCATCGCCATGGGGAGATTGAATCGTCCTGCGATCATGGTGTACGGTGGAACTATCCACTCAGGAAACTGGAAAGGTGAATCATTGAATATCGTCTCCGCATTTGAAGCATTGGGTAAGAAATTCAGTAATACGATCACACCTGAAGACTTTAAAGGAATTATAAAAAGTGCTTGCCCGGGAGCTGGAGCCTGCGGCGGAATGTATACCGCTAATACCATGTCCTCTGGGATCGAAGCTTTGGGAATGAGCCTTCCATATAGCTCTTCCAATCCTGCATTAAGTATAGACAAGCAACGAGAATGTGAGGAAGCAGGAGCCGCTATCCGTTTGTTACTTGAGAAAGATATCAAACCACGAGATATCATGACCATGAAAGCATTTGAAAATGCAATCACGATGGTAATGGTGCTTGGAGGATCAACCAATGCGGTACTTCATCTTATCGCTATGGCTCATTCAGTTGGATTGAAGCTGACTGTAGATGATGTACAGCGATTTAGTGATAAAACACCGGTCCTGGGTGATCTTAAACCAAGTGGTAAGTATCTCATGGAAGATCTGCATCGTGTTGGTGGTGTGCCTGCGGTAATGAAGTATCTACTGAAAAAAGGATTGATCCATGGCGATTGTTTAACTGTTACAGGAAAAACAGTAGCTGAGAATCTCTCTGCCGTTCCTGATCTGATGGAGGGGCAGGATGTTTTCCATGATCTTGAAGATCCAATCAAACCAACTGGTCATTTACAAGTGCTCTATGGGAATCTTGCAGAAGAAGGATCGGTGGCCAAAATAAGCGGAAAGGAAGGAGAATACTTCGAAGGAACCGCTGTAGTATTTGAGGATGAATTCACTGTGATCGATGGTGTTAGAGAAGGCCGCGTGAAACCAGGTAATGTTGTAGTGATCAGATATTGTGGACCAAAAGGTGGTCCGGGAATGCCTGAAATGCTAAAACCAACCTCTGCGATCATGGGAGCAGGTCTTGGTTCATCGGTTGCCTTGATCACTGATGGACGATTCTCCGGTGGTACCCATGGATTTGTTGTGGGACATATCACTCCAGAAGCCTTTACAGGAGGAAATATTGCATTGGTGAAAGATGGTGATAAGATCTCTATCGATGCAGTAAATAACCAGATTACTCTTCACATTAGTGATGAGGAGTTGGAAGCAAGAAGAAAAGATTGGAAACAGCCGGATCTAAAAGTAAAGCAAGGTGTGCTTTATCGATATGCCAAATGCGTGGCATCAGCATCTGAGGGTTGTATAACAGATAAATAATTTGTGATGAAAATAAGAGGAGCAGAAGCAGTTATGCAAAGCCTTGTTCAGGAAAAAGTTGAAACCATATTTGGTTATCCTGGCGGCGCCATAATGCCGATCTATGATGCTTTGTATGATTTCAGAGATTCTGTAAATCATGTATTGGTAAGACATGAACAAGGTGCAATTCACGCAGCACAAGGATTCGCAAGAACCTCCGGAAAGGTTGGGGTTTGTTTTGCAACTTCGGGCCCGGGAGCAACTAACCTAATCACAGGATTAGCAGATGCAATGATCGACTCAACCCCTGTGGTTTGTATTACGGGACAAGTAGCTTCGCATCTATTAGGAACGGATGCATTTCAGGAAACGGATGTCATCGGTATTTCGATGCCGGTAACGAAGTGGAACATACAGGTCACCCGAGCGGAGGATATCTCAGGAGCAATTGCAAGAGCTTTTTACATCGCGAGATCCGGAAGACCAGGTCCTGTGCTTGTGGACATCACAAAAGACGCTCAGTTCGGAATGGTTGACTTCTCATATGAACCTTGCACAAAAATCAGAAGCTATCAACCTACTCCTGTCCTTGATGAGCAAAGCCTTCAGGAAGCAGCAGTGCTCATCAATCAGGCAAAAAAACCATATATACTGGTGGGACAAGGGATCTTTTTATCCAACGCCGAAAAAGAGATCCTTGATTTTGCAGAAAAGACTGGAATTCCTGTAGCCTCTACCCTGCTTGGATTAGGCTCATTCCCGTCTGACCATCCATTGTACGTCGGTTATCTTGGAATGCATGGTAATTATGCTCCAAATGTGTTAACCAACGAATGCGACGTACTTATTGCCATTGGAATGCGCTTCGACGATCGAGTGACAGGAGATGTTTCAAGGTATGCGAAACAGGCCAAAGTGATCCATATCGACATAGATAAGGCTGAATTGAACAAGATCATTAAAGCTGAAGTGGCAATACACGCAGATGCAAAGGATGCACTGCTAAAATTGAGCGCACTTGTTAATCAGAATGAGCATCCACAATGGTTGCAACAGTTCAGAGACCTTGAAGCTGTTGAAAAAAGTGAAGTTGTCGATGAAGCGGTTCATCCATCAAGTGATCAACTGAAAATGGCCGAGGTGGTGAATTTACTTTCTGAAAAAACCGACGGAAAAGCAATTATAGTAACCGATGTTGGTCAGCATCAAATGATCAGCTCCAGATACTACAAGTACAGAGGGCATCGAAATAATGTAACCTCAGGAGGACTCGGAACCATGGGATTTGGACTTCCTGCAGCGATCGGAGCGAAACTCGGTAATCCTGAGCAAACTGTAGTTGCCATCATCGGCGATGGAGGTTTCCAGATGACCATACAAGAATTGGGCACCATACTTCAGTCCAAAGTAGATATCAAGATCCTGATCCTGAACAATAACTTCCTGGGAATGGTAAGACAATGGCAACAGCTCTTCTTTGACCGAAGATATTCATTCACAGAGATCGTTAACCCAAATTTTACTGCGATCGCCAAAGGATATTCGATCGATGCATTGAAGATCGAGGAGCGAAATCAACTTGACGATGCGCTAACCACAATGTTGAATTCTAAAGGTGCCTTCCTTCTGGAAGTCGTTGTGGAGCAGGAAGAAAATGTATTCCCAATGGTTGAAACCGGAGCATCCGTTTCAGAAATCCGATTGAATTAATTGAAGAAAAATGGAAACAGTATATAACATATCTGTCTTTACAGAAAACAGTATCGGGATCCTAAACCGCATCACGATCATTTTCACTCGAAGACACCTGAATATCGAAAGCATCACAGCTTCTGAATCTGAAGTAAAAGGTGTTTATCGATATACGATCGTTCTGAAAACGGATCTGGATCAAGTAAAAAAGGTTGTTACACAGATCGAGAAACAAGTCGAGGTACTCAAAGCATTCTTTCATTCGGATGATCAAGTGGTTCATCAGGAGATTGCACTTTATAAAATCGCCACGGAATCATTTGTAAATGGAAGTACTGAAAAGATCGTCCGAGAACATCATGCACGAATCTTAACGGTAGACAAAGAATTTACGATCATTGAAAAAACAGGTCAACCAGAGGAGCTGCAGGAGCTGTTCAATGAGCTGGACACCTATGGAGTTTTGGAATTCGTGCGCTCAGGAAGAGTAGCGATCTCAAAACCGATGAAAACATTAGAAACCTATTTAAAAGAGTTAGAAGCATAACATCATGGAAAGTTATTTTAATTCATTACCGTTCAGAAAACAAGTCGAACAATTATCAATGTGCGAATTCCTGGATCGATCACATTTTGAAAGAGGAGTAGTAGAAGAACTTATAGCAAAGAAGATCGTGATCGTTGGTTGTGGCGCTCAGGGATTGAATCAGGGTTTGAACATGAGAGATTCGGGTCTTGATATTTCTTATGCCCTCAGAACCGATGCCATTTCAGAAAAAAGAGCGTCTTGGAAAAATGCCGTTGAGAATGGCTTCACAGTCGGAACGTACCAGGAACTTATTCCATCTGCCGATCTTGTTTTGAATTTAACTCCTGATAAACAACATACAGCAGTGGTTAATGCGATCGTGCCTCTCATGAAAAAAGGTGCAACACTTTCGTATTCTCATGGATTCAATATTGTTGAAGAAGGAATGAAGATCCGCGAAGATCTTACAGTAATCATGGTTGCTCCAAAATGCCCGGGAACTGAAGTTCGCGAGGAGTATAAAAGAGGATTCGGTGTACCGACATTGATCGCTGTGCATCCGGAAAATGATCCGGAAGGAAAAGGACTTGAACAAGCAAAAGCATACGCTGCAGCAACTGGAGGTCATCGAGCAGGAGTGCTTCTTTCGTCATTTGTGGCCGAGGTAAAATCTGATTTGATGGGTGAACAAACCATCCTTTGTGGAGTATTGCAAACTGCGTCCATCCTTTGCTTCGACAAAATGGTTGAAAAAGGAATGGATCAGGGATATGCATCCAAATTGATCCAATACGGTTGGGAAGCGATCACTGAAGCATTGAAGCATGGTGGCATCACGAACATGATGGATCGATTGAATAATCCATCGAAGATCAAAGCATACGACCTGGCCGATGAATTGAAATTGATCATGACACCTCTGTTTAAAAAACACATGGACGATATCATGAGTGGAGCGTTCTCTTCACGAATGATGACAGATTGGAAAAACGGTGACAAAGAATTGCTTGAATGGAGAAAAGCGACCGGCGAGACCGCCTTTGAGAAAGCACAAAACACTTCTGCAGAAATTTCAGATCAGGAATTCTTTGATCATGGAACGCTTATGGTTGCATTCGTGAAAGCAGGTGTCGAGTTAGCCTACGAAACGATGACTTCAACAGGAATTGTTGCTGAATCAGCGTACTATGAATCGCTGCATGAAGCACCTTTGATCGCAAATACGATTGCACGTAAAAAATTGTACGAAATGAATAGGATCATCTCTGACACTGCTGAGTATGGTTGTTATCTATTCGATCATGCGTGCAAGCCTTTGCTGGCAGATTTCATGAAGAAAATGGATACAAATGTGATCGGTAGGTCCTATTCGGATAACAATCAGGTTGATAATTCTGAATTGATCGATGTCAACAGATACATCCGTGAACACGAGATCGAAATCGTTGGTGCGTATTTACGAGAGGCAATGACAGATATGAAAAAATTGAATTGACCTACGGATGGACTTTTTAAAAGAAATACAAGAAGCCAGGTTAAGACTTAAGGGAGTGGTAAATGAAACTCCCTGTAATCTGAGCATGAATCTTTCTGAACAGCATCAAGCGACCATCTACCTGAAAAGAGAGGATCTGCAAACAGTACGTTCATATAAGATCCGAGGAGCATATAATAAGATCAGCTCTCTGGATAAGAATGAGAGAAACAGAAAGATCGTTTGTGCAAGCGCAGGTAATCATGCACAGGGAGTAGCCTATTCTTGTAATTTACTAAATATCGAAGGGGTTATTTTCATGCCCGCCACAACCCCTAAGCAAAAAATCAAACAAGTCGAGCTTTTTGGAAAAGACAAAATTGAAATAGTTCTTACCGGAGACACCTTTGATGACGCCTTTGCCAAAGCACAGGAATATTGTTCACTTCATAATTGTGTTTTCGTTCATCCTTTTGACGACCAAAAAGTGATAGCCGGACAAGGAACAATCGGCCTGGAAATAATCGATCAGATCAAGGAACCTATTGACTTTTTGATACTTCCAGTGGGTGGAGGTGGCCTGGCAGCGGGAGTTACCACTGTATTCAAAGCACTAAGTCCACAAATAACCATCATTGGTGTAGAACCAGAGGGAGCACCATCCATGAAAAGATCTCTTGAGAAAGGCAAAATTGTCACTTTGGACAACATTGACAAATTTGTAGATGGTGCAGCTGTCAAGCGAGTAGGAGATCTGAATTTCTCCATTTGTAAAAATACATTGGATGAAATGCTTGTTGTACCTGAAGGAAAGGTATGTTCTACCATTTTGAAATTGTACAACGAAGAAGCAATGGTTGTTGAGCCGGCAGGTGCTTTAAGCATTGCAGTACTCGATTCATTGAGTCATCAGATCAAGGGAAAAACAGCAGTTTGCATCGTTAGCGGAAGCAACAATGACATAACCAGAACAGAAGAAATCAAAGAAAGATCGCTTTTCTATGAAGGGTTAAAACACTATTTCCTCATCCAGTTTCCTCAGCGTCCAGGAGCACTAAAGGATTTCGTAACTGATGTACTTGGACCAAATGACGACATCACCTTCTTCCAGTTTTCAAAAAAGAACAATCGGGAAAGTGGACCTGCTGTTGTAGGTATTGAAGTGAAAAACGCAACGGATTTTCAGAAGATCAAGGTAAATCTTGAACGACTTCATTTCCATTTCCAATATCTGAATGACGATCCTACTCTATTCAACCAGCTCATCGGCTAATTGGTCGAGGGATATCTATATCAGTCTAAAAATGCCGTAATTTCTAAGATTACTTATTAGAAAGCCCTATTTTTGTTGTCGTGATTTTTAAAAAGATGTCTGATATGCTTAAGATATATCACAATCCAAGGTGTTCAAAGAGCAGATGCGCACTTGAGTATCTAAACGATAAAGGAGTTCAATTTGAAGTGATCGAATACATGAATTCTCCATTAGCCAAAAAGGAATTGAGTGATGTACTTAATAAATTAGGAATTTCAGCTGAGGATTTACTAAGGAAAAATGAAGCTGATTACAAAGGAAATTTCAAAGGTAAGACCCTCACAAATGAGGAATGGATCGATGCAATGATCAATTTTCCGAAACTTATTGAGCGGCCTATCGTAATAAACCAAGATAAAGCGGTTGTAGCTCGTCCAACCGAGAGAATAGACGAGATCTTATAATATTATCAGGCCTTAAATGGGATACGGCATTCCTTATAGTATGAAATGAGAACGAAGTATATTGATTTGATCGACCAAACATTTGATTTTCCCCAGAACGAATTCCATCTGAGAGAAGATAAATTGTTCTTCCATGGTATCGATCTGATGCGATTGATCGAAGATTACGGCACTCCTTTAAAATTCAATTACTTACCCCAGATCTCAAACAACATACAACGGGCAAAAGGGTGGTTCAGAGAAGCCATGAACAACCTTGGATATGCCGGGAATTACTATTATTCCTACTGTACAAAAAGTAATCACTTCTCTTTTGTAATGGATGAAGTATTGAAGAACGATGTTCATATTGAGACCTCTTCAGCTTTTGATATCGATATTGTAAGAAACCTATATGAAAAAGGAAAATTAACTGATGGAAAGTATGTGATCTGTAATGGTTACAAAACCCCTCAGTACATTGAAAATATTGCTACGCTTATCAATGAGCAAAAACTTCAGGTAATTCCTGTTGTTGACAATACGGCTGAACTTCAAGAAATACTTGCTAAAACGGAAGTTCCGATCAAGATCGGGATCAGGATTGCATCTGAAGAAGAACCAAAATTCGAATTCTATACCTCCCGATTGGGAATCCGTTATCGTGAAATCGTTCCTTTTTACAAAGCGATCGTAAAGGAAAACCCACGTGTTGAGATCAAAATGCTTCATTTCTTCATCAATACGGGAATCAACGATACGGCTTATTACTGGAACGAATTAACCAAGTGCCTTAAAGTTTATAGTGATCTTAAGAAGATCTGTCCTGAACTTGACTCATTGAACATTGGCGGTGGATTCCCTATTAAAAAGTCTCTTGCTTTCGATTTTGATTACGCTTACATGGTGAGAGAAATCCTTACTCAGGTGAAAAGGGTATGTACGGACGATGATATTCCTGAACCAAACATTTTTACAGAATTTGGTTCATTCACTGTTGGTGAATCAGGAGGAGCCATCTTTAGTGTTTTGCACCAGAAGCAGCAGAATGACAGAGAGAAATGGAACATGATCGATTCATCCTTCATGACCAATCTACCTGATACCTGGGCAATCAATCAACGATTCATCATGTTACCAATCAACCGTTGGAATGAAGACTATGAGCGTGTCCTTCTTGGTGGATTGACATGTGACTCTGATGACTATTATAACTCGGAACAGCACTCCAACGCGATCTACTTGCCAAAATTCGATCGAAATAAAACACTGTATATCGGATTTTTCAATACCGGTGCATACCAGGAAACCATTGGAGGATTTGGTGGCCTTAAACATTGTCTGATCCCCGAACCAAAACATGTCCTCATTAAAAGAGATGAGAATGGGAAACTTAAGACAGAACTTTTCAGCGACGAGCAAACAGCTATGGATTTCATGAAAATTTTAGGTTATTAATTGAAAAAAATCTTCGCTAAAAAAACTAAAATGTTAATTTTGCACACCCCTGAAGAATCAAGGGGCCCTCAAGAAATATGAAGATCAAAAAAATTCATTTACGAATAGGTAGCCAGTTTGGTAAATTCATCGTTCCTTATCTGGAAAACCATCATCTTGAATTTTCAGATTATGACACAGATAATGAAGATGCTGGAATCGACGGCATGGTGATCTTCAATGAAAATCAGCAGGTTCTTAAAGAGATCGATGAGATTAAATCTTCATTCGACAGGAATCAGAAACCAGTACATAATATTGACATTAACGGGACACTTCAGGTAGCTAAATCAAATTTGGATCTGTGGCTTGAAAGAAATCGATGTAAGTCAGTACTTTTTGTAGGTGCTGATGGTCTTGCAAAAAACCCGAATCTTGAGCGACTTTTCAGTAATCTGAAATAGTCTATTTCATTTCATTGCAATTTTCCTGTTCGAACGATTCGCCTAGCGGCTCCCATAGTTCTATTCGGTTCCCTTCGGGGTCATTGATGTGAAGAAATTTACCGTAACTGAATTCCTCAATTTCATCAACGAACTCTACGTTCATCTCTTTCATTTTCATACAAAGAGAAACAAGATCATCCACCCTGAAATTGATCATGTATTGCTGTTGAGGAGAACCAAAATAACCCGATGATTGATCAAATGTGCCGAGTTGGAGATATGCCTTTTCATTTGAGTTCCCGTTGAAACTGAAAAGAACTCCATAATCATTGGGTTCTAAGCCTAAAACTTCTTGATACCATTTGTTCATTCTCGATGGATCCTTAAATTTCATAAAGATCCCTCCTATCCCGACAGCTTTTCCCATTCGCTTTTTTTTACTAATCTAAACAATTGCCCGACTTGTTTTTTTAATATTGTTGTAGATCTCACTATGAAAGCAATTGTTGTTGGTTCTGGTATTGGAGGCTTAGCTTCTGCTTTACGCCTAAAAGCGGCTGGTTACGATGTTGAGGTCTTTGAACAAAATGCTATGCCGGGTGGTAAACTTGGTTTACTCCAAATGGGAGATTATCGATTCGATACCGGTCCGTCACTGTTCACAATGCCTCATTTTGTAGAAGAGCTATTTCGAATCTCTGGTGAGGATGCCAGTGATCATTTCGAATATGTCAAGTGCAACACGACGTGTCATTACTTTTTCAATGATGGCTTATTTCTGCCCTTTTCAGCAGACAAAGATGTACTCGGTGAAACGGTGGAAAGTGTTTTGAAGGTCGACCCTACTCCACTAAAAAATCATCTTGACCGAAGCGAGTTCATCTATTCTAAAACTCATCAGGTTTTTCTTGAACGATCATTGCATAAAGTATCCTCTTATCTTGATCCAGCTATTTTGAAGGCGATACTGGCCATTCCAGGTTTGGGCATATTCAGCACTATGCATCGTGAAAATGAGAGACATCTCAATCACCCAAAGTTAGTGCAGATCTTTGATCGTTATGCCACTTACAATGGATCAGACCCCTACAGAGCTCCGGGAATATTGAATATTATTCCTCATTTGGAATTCGGAATAGGTACATTCTTCCCTAAAAAAGGCATGCATTCTATTACAACCTCTCTGGTTGAATTGGCCAAAAGGAAAGGAATTGTCTTCCATCTCAACTCTACAGTGAGAGAAATCATTGTTGAGCAAAATAAGGTGACTGGTATAAAAACCGACACTGATTCACATTTGGCTGACACTATCTTTTGCAATGCAGACATTCGTCCGGCCTATAAGCATCTTGTAAAAACTGTCACCCCTCCCAAAAGAGTAATGTCTCAGGAACCTTCAAGTTCTGCAATGATCTTTTACTGGGGAATCCGAAAGAAATTTGATCAACTTGATCTCCACAACATCTTTTTCTCCGATCGATACAAGGAAGAGTTTCAAATGATCTTTGAGGGCAAGGAAGTAATTGATGATCCAACAATATACATTCATGTCAGCTCAAAGATCGTAAAGGAAGATGCGCCCGAAAATTCAGAGAACTGGTTCGTAATGGTAAACGTTCCTTCCAATCGGGGACAAGATTGGGAAAAGATCAGAAAAGAGATCCGTTCAAATGTTATCAAGAAGCTGTCAAACAATTTAAAAACAGATATCGAAGCCCTCATTGAGGAAGAAGATTACCTTGATCCGGTTCGGATTGAACAACGCACTTCCAGTTACGGAGGCGCTTTATATGGAGCAAGCTCAAATGATCGAATGGCTGCATTTTTCAGGCATCCAAATTTCTCAAAAGTTAAAGGCCTCTATTTTGTTGGAGGAAGTGTTCATCCCGGTGGCGGAATTCCACTGTGCCTTTTGTCTGCAAAAATTGCAGCTAAGATTGCTTTAAAGGATCAAAAAATATCCAGCTGAAAATCTAACCAATAAAAATCATTGAGATTTTTTAATGGTTGTAACCTTTTAATGAACCACCTTGTTTTAAGGGTGTATCCTTGAAAAATTAAATTATGAGATCAACATCCTTCATCCTCTTTTTTTGTGTGAGTCTATTCACAATTGCGCAAAAACCACAAAATCAAACGATCAGTTCACCGATAAAACGAGTAAAACTTTTCCTCACTTCCGGTGAAATCGAACACGAACAAAAGGTGCAGATCCACAAAGGGAGAAATAAATTGATCTTCCCTGGGATATCAGCTTTTGCTGACCCGCAATCGATACAATTTAAAGGAGATGGAAATTTCAGATTGGTGAGTGTCTCTACGGAAATGGATTTTTTCGCAGCAGAACAATTCAATCCGAGAATTGCAATATTGAAGGATTCCCTTGAATCATTAAAGGATAGAAATCAATCCAATAACGACCAATTAAGTGCTTATCAGACAGAGCTTGAATTGCTCAACGCGAATAAAAAGTTGGGTGGTCAAAACCAGAATTTAACTGTCGCTCAGATCAAAGAAGCGGCTGACTTTTACAGAACTCGAACTCTCGAGATCAACACAAAAATGTCAAAGATCCGAAAAGATCAGATCAGAGTGAATGAGCTGATCGAAACTACCAGATACCAACTTGTTGAGCTGAATTACAATGAAAACCAAAGGAGCAATCAGGTGATCGTTCTTCTCGATGCGGATGAGAGCGTTACCTTCAATAGCACCTTGAAATACCTTGTTTCAGATTGCGGTTGGGCAGCGCTATATGACCTTTCTGCGAAGGATATCAATTCCAAAGTGAACTTAAAATATAAAGCACAGGTCTACAACAACACCGGAAATAACTGGGAAAATATCGATTTAACACTTTCAACAGGTGATCCGAGACTTTCTGCCTCACATCCTGTTTTATCTCCATGGTTTCTGAATTATTACAATTCAAAATCATATTCAAAAAAAGCCTATTACGCCCCTCAGGTAATACAACAGGATTACCGAATGGAAGCCGAAAACAATCTAAGTGCTGCCAATCAGCGAGTTTACGATAATTACATTCTTGACAAAGACAAAACTTCTGAGAAACTTGAAATGTTCAAGAATGAGATCATCTCTCGTCAGACAGCGAATGGAGTTGCCATGAGACAAATAGAGATTTCCGAACTCACTGCAGAATACCAGATCAAAGACAAATTCAATTGTCCTTCTGATTCAAAACCATATATGGTCGATGTGAAAGAAATGGATCTTGAAGCTTCCTTTAGCCATATCTCAGTGCCGAAGATGGATAATGCGGCATTTCTTCTTGCGCACATCGTTGGATGGCAAGAACTTGAATTGATCCCAGGACCGACAAAAGTATATTTCGGTGGAGCGTATGTAGGAATGTCGGAAATTGATACCCGAAATATTTCAGATACACTTTCTTTATCATTCGGTAGAGATTCCAAAGTAACTGTCATGCGCAAGCTGAAAAAAGAAATGTCTACGAAAAAAGTGATCGGAGGAAGTAAAAAAGACTCCTACCTATATGAGATCGCCATAAGAAACAACAGAGAGGTACCAGTCACCATTGATATTTTCGATCAAGTTCCGATTTCAAAGAATAGTGAAATTACTGTTACAATCGATGAATTAAGTGGTGTTACATCGGATCCTGAGACTGGCGAGGTGAACTGGAAATACACTCTTCAACCTGGAGAAACGAAGAGTTATATGATCGGTTATACCGTAAAGTACCCGAAAGAAGCTAATATTTCTATGGTTTCTTTCCGAACAGTTTCCTGTCCTTCCTTTTAAAAAAAGCAATTTTATCCGTAATTTGGCGTTCCTTATTAAAATGAAACTGTTTCTATTTTTCATAACGCTTTTGGCTACCTCGTTGAATTTACGGGCGCAATACCATAATTCGAAGTCGAAGTCTGAACTTGGCTTTCTCATAGGTGGCTCCAATTATTTTGGGGATCTGAGTCAGTTTGGAAGATTAAAGGACACCAAACTTTCCGGAGGAATCATCTATCGATATAATGTACACTCCCGAATGAGTTTGAGAGCAAATTTAAGCTATGGTAAGGTCACCGCCAATGACGCCGATTCAAAGATCGATCTTTTACGAAACAGAAATTTAAATTTCGAATCAGACATATTTGAGTTAGCCGGAGGACTCGAATTCACTTACCTGCCTTTCTTCCTGGGAAGCGAAAAGTATAGAGGGACAGCCTACATACTAGCTGAAATTGGAATGTTCAGAATGAACCCTAAAACAGAGTACAATGGCGATATGATCGAATTACAGTCGATTGGTACTGAAGGTCAAGGATCATCTCTGAACAATAAGAAAAATTACAGTCTCACTCAATTGTGTGTCCCCTTAGGGGTAGGTGTGAAGTTTGCTTTGGGAAAGAAAGCAACGATCAATCTTGAGTACGGAATTAGAAAAACCTTTACGGACTATCTTGACGATGTTGGTTCCAATACGTATGTTGACGCGGCTACGTTAGCAGCTGAAAATGGTCCATTGGCCGCAGCGTTATCAAATAGAAGTCTTGATGGTTCCAGATATGGAAAACGAGGTAATTCTGCCACGTCAGACTGGTATTCGTTCTATGGTGCTATGGTTACATTCAGATTAGGAAAACCAAATCGATGCACAATGCCTTAAAAGGTATAGATATTCAAAAAGAAAGGCTGCCAATGGCAGCCTTTTCTATTTCTTAATGATCGTGTCCGTCGTGATCTCCGTGTTCATGATCATGTGGCTCCGGAGCCGTCAAATCAACGATCTCAATATCGAAAACCAGATCCGCGTATGGAGGAATTCCAGGTCTTCCATTTTTACCATATGCCTGATAATAAGGAATGATCAGTTTTGCCTTTCCTCCTTTTCCAAGCATCCCCAAACCTTCTTCAAACCCAGGGATCATTCTGTTTTCTTTATAATTGAAATCCATTGGCATTCCTCTGTCATAACTCGCATCGAATTGCTTACCATCTCTTCTGAAGGTTCCTCTATAATGTACAGACATTCTACTTCCAACCTCAGCCTTCATATCTTCACCTGGTTTTTCAATGATATAAACCAATCCTGAAGGAGATCTTTGTGCATCAGGATACTTTGATTTCACTTCATTGAACATGAAGTCATTGTATTCTTGCTCCGACATTGCTCCAATCTTGGCAAGCTCTGTAGCTTTTTCGTCCTCTACTTTCTTGATCTCATCAGATACAGTTTTGAAAGTTTCCGTCGCATTCCATTTTTTTGCTTCTTTACCTACACGAATGATCTTCACCGTGGTCGTTACATCGTCTTGCTCAATGGCATTTACTATATCTTGTCCCTGGATTACATGCCCAAAAACCGTATGTTTTCCATCCAACCAAGGTGTTTCTTTGTGCGTAATAAAGAACTGGCTACCATTCGTAGCAGGACCTGAATTTGCCATAGACAAAATGCCAGGACCTGAATGCGTAAGATCTGGATGGATCTCATCATAGAATTTATAACCAGGACCACCTGAACCATTGCCATCCGGATCACCACCCTGAATCATGAAATCCTTGATCACACGATGGAATTTTAATCCGTTGTAATATGGCTTTGTAAAGCTCTTCTCTCCGTTTGTAAAATTACCTTCTGCCAAACCGACAAAGTTGGCAACTGTCATTGGAGTTTTCTTGAATTCTAGCATGCAAAGAATAACACCTTTCGAAGTTGTAAATTCTGCATAAATACCCGGCTCCAATTTCGGCTTCTTTGGTTTAGCTGCCAAACTCATCACACTAATTCCCAATAGCAACGCCAATGTTCCTAATTGTTTCATATTCTCTGTTTTACTTATTAATTACGTTTATCTAATCCCCACATCATTTTATTTCTGATGGTATCGAGGAAGTTGTTGTCTTCAAATTTAATCACATTTACCATGAATTCAGCCTTTGTGATCATCACTTCTTCTCCTTGCTTGATGCTCTTTGATTTACCATCCAAAGAAATGAGGTATTTTCTTTCTCTGCCCTCAAGACTTAACTTTATTGGCATATGATCCGGCACAACCATTGGTCTTACATTCAAGTTGTGCGGAGCGATCGGTGTAAGGATATGCACTCTGCATCCTGGAGTAACAATAGGTCCTCCACAGCTCAAACTATAAGCAGTTGATCCTGTCGGGGTGGATACAATCAAACCATCCGCCCAATAGGAGTTCAAATACTTGTTATCAAGATAAGCGTGCACAGTGATCATCGAACTCGTATCCTTCTTATGGAAGGTGACCTCATTCAAAGCGAAGTTATCCTCACCGTACAAATTCTCTTCTGTAAAAACCCTTAACAACGAGCGGGATTGAAATTCGAATTGCTTTCGATAGACTAGGTCCAATGCTGCTTCTATATTCTCTCTGGCAATATTCGCAAGAAATCCAAGTCGCCCCGTGTTTATGCCAAGGATCGGCACCTCTGAATTTCTGATAAATCCAACAGATTCAATGAACGTACCATCACCACCCATACTGATCATCAGATCAATACCTGATTGAAAATCCTTGTAATTCGAAAAGACTCCCAAGGTATCGATACCATTCACTTTTCCAATACAATTCTTTTTAAGATCCTGATGCAAAACAACCTGCCATCCATAGGAATGAAAAATGGCTAACAGCTCAGACAAATATTGACTAGTCTGCTTATTTGTTTTACGGCTATAGATTGCTACTACCATCAAAATTTGAGGAAGTTCATTAATGAATCATAACGTTGCTGAAGATCGCTGTCGATATCGGATTTTTGAAAGGAAGCTTTCACCACATAATCATAGCGCTCAAAAGTTCTGATAACTGAAGACAGCTCGACCTGATTGATCTTCAACGTCACTTCAACCATCGTACTATCAGGTGACGACATGATATAAGAACTCAAAATACGCGCATTGTTACTCTCTACGATCTGAGCTATTTGTGCCATTGAATAATCCGCTGAATTCATTTCAAGTACGATTATCCCTCCTATCTCTCGGATGCTTCCTGTGTTGGCTATAACTGTCAGTAAATGGTAAACTGAAGTGCACCCCAGATACTTTTCGCTATTATCCAATATTGGTAATACAGAAATCTTATGCTCAGCGATCTTTGCCAACACCTCATAGATGTGTGCATTTTCAAAAACATAAGGTCTTGGAAGGTGATCAAAAAGCTTATCCAACGTTTCATCAAGATCCATTTTGTCAAGTACATCAGATTCTGACAAAACACCGACAAAATTTCCGTTTTTCAGCACAGGCAAATGAGAAACTTTCAATTCATCCATCCACCTTAGTGCTTTTTCACCTGTATCCTTGTGAGTTAGTGGAGGAATCTCTTCTGTTATTAATTCTGCTGCTCTCATTATTATTGCCAAAGTAGTAAAATACTCTCTAAGTTCGTACTTTTGATCTGCCAAAAATCGTACCGTTCAATGACAAAACTAAGTGTAAACATTAATAAAGTTGCCACAATCCGGAATGCCAGAGGAGGCAATACACCAAACATTGTTCAATTTGCAATTGACTGTGAATCATTTGGCGCGGATGGAATTACTGTACATCCAAGACCAGATGAGCGTCACATTACATTGAAAGACGTTTACGATCTTAGCAAGGTTGTTAAAACGGAATTTAACATTGAAGGGTATCCCGATTCAAGATATCTCAAGATCATTGAAGAGATCAAACCGGCTCAGGCCACTTTGGTGCCGGATCCTCCTCATGTTCTGACCTCAAATGCCGGTTGGAAAACAAAAGAAAATCTATCCATGTTAACTGAGCTTGCCGATTATTTTAGATCGATTGGAGTAAGGTCTTCAATTTTTGTGGATACGATTCCTGAAAACATCGAATATGCCGCTAAATCAGGTGTTGATAGAATTGAGCTCTATACCGGACCTTATGCAGAAGAATTTTCAGCAGATCCCGACAAAGCAATTCGTGAATATGCATCAGCTGCCCAATTGGCATCATCTCTTGGATTAGGGGTGAATGCTGGTCACGATCTTAGTTTGGAAAATCTACGTTTTTTTAAAGAATCTTTACCAGTACTTGACGAAGTATCGATCGGTCATGCATTGATCTCAGATGCCCTTTACCTTGGACTAGAAAATACGATACAGCGATACAAATTCTTTTTACGCTAAGTTTTATAGATGCGTATTTCTCAAGTTATGAGAAGTCAGTTTGGAGAAGTAGGGTAAATGAAGATTATCTTCCAATAATCTAAGATGCTGGATCCTGTGGCAATCTGTACCCACAAAATCAACCAAGCCCTTATCGATCAATTGTTCCGCTTGTTTTTTAATGTGAGGTCCGTAATGACCGGTCAATGAGTTCAGATTCATTTGGATCAAAACACCTTTATCCCTGTATTCAGCTGCTTTATCGACATTCCCCATAAATGCTCCGTATCTTTCAAAATGTGCCAGTACAGGCTGATAGTCTGCACTTAGCATATCAAAAAACAATTCATCTTCATAGGTGGGACTACCCTGAAACGCAAATTCTACCAGAACATGATTTCCGCCAAAAGTCAGCAATTCTTTTTCCTTGATCTTTGAAGGTAGCGTCTCATCAAAATAATATTCGGCAGCGGCTTCGATCTCAATTGACAAATTCAATTTAGCTGCCATTTCCCTAACATCGTGAAGACCGGATAAGATTATATCTCTTGTGTTGGGATAATAATCACTCATGATATGAGGAGTTGTGACCACTTTTCGGTAGCCCATGCTCTGAAACTTTGCCAATAAAGCAATGGTTTCATCCATGTTTTTAGATCCATCATCGATCCCTGGAATAAGATGGCTATGCATGTCCACTTCGATCAGTGAAAGATCAAGTTTCTCTTTTTTACTCCCAAAAATCCTGGATATCACACTCATTTAACGGTCAGAATACATGTTTTCGTAATATTCCTTATATGCTCCTGACGTTACTTTTTCAACCCATTCACTGTTGTTGAGATACCAATCCACAGTATCCTCCAAACCTTTTTCAAAGGTGATAGAAGGTTTCCAACCTAATTCCTTTTCTAATTTGGAGGCATCAATTGCATATCTTAGGTCATGTCCCTTCCGATCTGTAACATGGGTAATCAGCTTTTCAGATTCTCCCTGAGATCTTCCAAGTTTCTGATCCATCAATTGGCAAAGGAATTTTACCAAGTCAACATTCTTCCATTCGTTCAAACCTCCCACATTGTAGGATTCACCTATCCTTCCTGAATGAAAGATTGTATCAATGGCAGATGCATGATCATTCACCCATAGCCAGTCTCTCACATTTTCACCTTTTCCGTACACCGGTAGTGGTTTGTTATTGACAATGTTGTGGATCATCAAAGGGATCAGTTTTTCAGGAAAATGATGGCTACCATAATTGTTTGAACAATTTGACATTTTAACTGGCAAACCGTACGTATGATAAAACGCCATCACAAAATGATCCGATGAAGCCTTTGAGGCAGAATAAGGACTTCTTGGATCGTAAGGAGTTGTTTCTTTAAACAATCCCTCTTCACCCAAACTTCCATAAACCTCATCCGTTGAAACATGGTGAAAAACATGTTCTCCCTCCTTCCAGTTCTCTTTGGCTTGCTGAAGTAGGTTTACGGTACCAACAACATTCGTCATCACGAAGTCCATTGGCCCTTCAATACTTCTGTCTACGTGAGATTCTGCAGCCAAATGAATTACATCTGTTACCGCATACTTTTCAAATGCCTTTTTTACATCTTCCTGGCTAACAATATCTCCTTTTAAGAAGACATAGTTGTCAGCATTCTCAATGTCTTTTAAGTTTTCAAGATTACCGGCATAAGTCAATTTGTCAAAATTGACAATCCTGTATTCAGGATATTTAGTTACAAATAACCGAACAACATGAGAACCGATAAATCCAGCTCCTCCAGTAATCAGTATGTTTCTTTTGAAATGCACTTTTATAATGACCAGTATTCAAGATCCTTGATCTTTCCTTTGAAAATTCCTTTAACGTCTACAAAGACACCTTTACCATCCTTCAAAAGGGCTTTAAACTGATCTTCTGACATATTCTTATACTCCTTATGATTCACAGCAACAATGATGGCATCATAATTACCAGAAGCAGCTTCAGTTAAACCAACACCGTATTCATGCATCATTTCTTCTGAAGAAGCATGTGGGTCTACAAGATCAACCTTCACCTGGAATGACTTCAATTCGTTCACAACGTCGATCACTTTTGAATTTCTGATATCAGATACGTCTTCTTTGAACGTTGCTCCCATTACCAGAACTTTTGCATCCTGAATGTGTTTACCCTGAGCAATGATCCTTTTCACCGTTTGTTTACCGATGTAGAATCCCATAGAATCATTCACATAGCGTCCACTTGTGATCACTTTTGAATGATAACCTGCCTGTTGTGCTTTATGCGTCAAATAGTAGGGGTCAACTCCAATACAGTGACCTCCAACAAGACCTGGAGAAAACTTCAGGAAATTCCACTTTGTTCCGGCGGCTTCAAGCACCTCAAATGTATTGATGCCCAATTTATTGAAGATGATCGAAAGTTCGTTGATCAGTGCAATATTCACATCTCGCTGGGTGTTCTCAATAATCTTCGCAGCTTCGGCTACTTTGATAGAAGCAGCGCGATGTACGCCTGCCTCAACAACTAGCTCATATGTTTTTGCAATTTCTTCTGAGGATTCATGATCGCATCCTGAAGTTACTTTGATCACATTTTGAAGGGTATGCTCTTTATCACCCGGATTAATTCTTTCAGGGGAATAACCAACCTTAAAATCCTCAGGGAATTTCAATCCGGATTCAGCTTCCAATACCGGAATACAATCCTCTTCCGTACATCCAGGATAAACAGTCGATTCGAAAACAACATAATCGTCTTTCTTCAATACTTTACCAACTGTAGCTGAGGCTCCAAGTAATGGTTTTAAGTTTGGAAGATTCGCGTCATCAATCGGTGTTGGAACAGCTACAATAAAAAACTGTACGTCTTTCAAGTCATGTATGTTTGCCGTAAATTCGATATCACAACCATCAAATGCCGATGCATCAAGTTCATTACTCGGATCAATAGATCTTTTCATCAGATCCACTCTTTCCTGGTTTATATCAAAACCAACAACTTTAATTTTTCTTGCAAACTCCAAAGCAATTGGTAATCCGACGTATCCCAAACCAATTACAGCAAGTTTTGCTTCTTTTTGTAATAGTCTATTGTAGATTGAGTTGTTCATTTCTTACTTCATAAATTCGTTCAATAATCTCGACAACTTTCAGTCCTTCAAGCGCATTTGTTGTTGCTGAAGTTCGTCCTTTCAATGTATCGATCACATTTCTGATCACATAGTTATGATTTGCTGCTGAACCTTTGTAGGCTCCATAATCATTTCCCGGATTGGTCGGAGCAAGCTCTGGCATTTCATAACCTGGAATATTGCAAATCTCTACTTCATTCATATATTGTCCACCGATCTTCACACTACCTTTTTCTCCAATAATTGTGATCGAAGATTCAAGATTCTTATCGGCAACGGAAGTAGAATAATTGATACATCCCATTCCCCCATTGATGAAGTCAAAACTCACAAAACCAGAATCTTCGAACGCAGTTAAATCTTGGTGCGTGAAATCAGCAAATTTCCCTTGTATATTCTTGATATCACCGAACAGCCAATACATGATATCGATAAAGTGCGAGAACTGTGTAAATAATGTTCCCCCATCCAAATCAGAGGTTCCTTTCCAGCTGCCCTTTTTGTAATAGCGATCATCTCTATTCCAGTAGCAATTCAACTGGACCATAAAAGTTTTGCCCAATATACCGCCGTCTACAACAGACTTGATCCATTCAGATGGTGGAGAATATCTGTTTTGCATTACGCAAAAAACTTGCTTAGAAACCTGAAGTGATTTAAAGATCACCTTCTCACATTCGTCCTTACTAAGCCCCATTGGTTTTTCACAAACTACATGCCTTCTATTCTCAAGTGCAGCAATACTCTGACGGGCATGCAGTCCATTTGGTGTGCAGATGTTCACTACATCGAATTTCAAACCTGAATTTAAAAGCTCTTCGATCGAGTTGAAAAATGGTACATTGAACAGCTGAGCGTCGCATTCTTCCATACTTCTGGAGTCACAAAGCGCAACCAGCTCGGCTTCACTTTCACGACGAATCATTTCCGCATGTCGTTTCCCGATGTGTCCGGCACCTACTACAACAAATTTTACTTTTTGATCTTTCTGGATCATTTCTTATTTTCTTTTAACCTTACCACTTTCCAAAACATACTCCTGTCCACTCTCAGGACAAACAGCAACTCCGTTCTCATCAAAATTCAAACGGTGTCCATATTCACTCATCCACCCGATCTGTCTGGCCGGATTACCCACTAACAGAGCGAAATCAGGAACTTCTTTCGTTACCACAGATCCTGCACCGATAAATGCAAAAGAACCTATATCATTCCCGCAAACGATCGTTGCATTCGCTCCAATACTTGCTCCTTTTTTCACAATTGTCCTTGAATACTGATCCCTCCTGTTCACTGCACTTCTAGGATTGATCACATTTGTAAAAACCATTGATGGCCCAAGAAATACGTCATCCTCACATTCAACACCGGTATAAATAGAGACGTTGTTCTGGACCTTTACGTTATCTCCAAGCTTGACACCAGGAGAAACCACTACATTTTGGCCAATATTGCATCTTTCTCCGATTGTACAGTCAGGCATGATATGCGAAAAATGCCAGATCTTAGTTCCTTCACCGATCATGCAACCTTCATCAACCACTGCTGTTTCGTGCGCAAAGTAACCCATTAGCGAATAATGTATTTATCAAAATTATAATGATCCGTTTCAAGAAGCTCCTCTTGAGACAATCCTTTGAAATAATCGTAAGTCAATTTCAAACCTTCAGCCCTGTCAACTTTTGGTTCCCAGTTTAAGATCTCCTGTGCTTTGGAGATATCCGGCCTTCTCTGCTTAGGGTCATCGACTGGTAGATCTTTATAGATCACTTTTTGAGAAGTTCCTGTAAGCTTGATGATCTCTTCAGCAAAATCAGAAATGGTAATTTCAGATGGATTACCGACATTTACCGGATACACGTAGTCACTATGTAACAAACGAACAATTCCTTCAACTAGATCATCTACATAGCAGAACGAACGTGTTTGACTTCCATCACCGAAAACCGTTAAATCTTCACCACGAAGTGCTTGTCCAATGAAAGCAGGTAAAACCCTACCATCATTCAATCTCATTCTAGGTCCGTAAGTATTGAATATTCTAACAATTCTCGTTTCAAGTCCGTGAAAGTTATGATAAGCCATCGTTATTGCTTCTTGAAATCTTTTGGCTTCATCATAAACTCCTCGTGGTCCAACCGGGTTAACATTCCCCCAATAATCCTCTGTTTGAGGATGTACAGTTGGATCACCATACACCTCTGAAGTAGAGGCGATCAACAATCTCGCGTTCTTCGCTTTTGCTAATCCCAAACAGTTGTGAACTCCCAATGAACCAACTTTAAGTGTTTGAATAGGAATCTTTAAATAATCAATCGGACTAGCGGGTGAAGCAAAATGCAGTATGTAATCCAGTTTACCAGGAACATGAATAAACTTGGAAACATCATGGTGATAGAACTCAAAATTTTCCAGTTTGAATAAATGCTCGATGTTCTTCAACCTTCCTGTGATCAAATTATCCATGGCAATCACATGATACCCATCATTGATAAAACGATCACACAAATGAGATCCTAAAAATCCTGCTGCACCAGTTATTAATACACGCTTTCTTTCCATCATCCGATTGTATTTCTACCGATACTACTGTAGTAAAATCCTTTATCCGTCATATCCTCGATCTCGAATAGGTTTCTACCGTCAAAGATCACAGGATCATTCATTAACGACTTCATTTTGTCAAAATCCGGATTTCTGAAGATACTCCATTCCGTGCAGATCACAAGAGCATCAGCATCCTTAAGTACTTCATACTCATTCGACCCGTAGTTGATCTGATCACCGATTAATCCTTGCACGTTGGACATTGCCTCTGGATCATACGCAAAAACATCTGCACCATCTTTCGTTAGCTTATCGATCATGTAAAGTGAAGGTGCTTCACGAATATCATCAGTATCCGGTTTAAAGGCCAATCCCCACATCGCGATCTTTTTTCCTTTCAGATCTCCTCGGAAGTAATTTTTTATCTTAGGATAAAGAACAGTTTTCTGTCCTTCATTAACTCTCATTACCGCCTCGAGGATCTCAAAATTGAAGTTGTTTTCCAATCCCGATTTTGCGAGTGCCTTCACATCCTTCGGAAAGCATGACCCTCCGTACCCTATTCCAGGAAAAAGGAACCTCTTTCCTATCCTTGAATCTGAACCGATCCCGATGCGAACCTTATCTACGTTCGCCCCTACGAGCTCGCAAAAATTAGCGATCTCATTCATGAAGGTGATCTTCGTAGCTAAGAATGAATTTGCAGCGTACTTTGTCAACTCTGCCGATCTTTCATCCATGAAAATGATCGGATTTCCTTGTCTCACAAACGGACGATACAAACTCTCCATCACCTTTTTGGCTCTCTCATCACTTGTTCCAATGACCACTCTGTCCGGCTTAAGAAAATCGTCAACAGCGAATCCTTCGCGTAAAAATTCAGGATTAGAAACTACTGAAAACTGAACCTTAGCGTTCTTCGCAATTGCCTCTTTCACAAGATCTGCTGTACCAACAGGAACAGTACTCTTATCAACAATTACTTTGTAATCATCGATCAATTCCCCTAATTCTTCAGCAACTCCCAAAATATATGAGAGATCCGCTGAGCCATCCTCTCCCGGAGGAGTTGGAAGTGCCAGGAAAATGATCTCAGCATCTTTTATTCCTTCTACCAATGAAGTAGTAAAACTTAATCTACCCCCTTCAATATTTCTTTCAAAAAGTGATTCAAGGTGTGGCTCATAAATTGGCACCTCGCCCTTCTTCATCTTTTCGACCTTCTGCTCGTCAATATCGATACAAACTACGTTGTTTCCAGTCTCTGCAAAACAAGTCCCGGTAACTAATCCAACATACCCCGTACCTACAACTGCGATTCTTTTCATTAGTTAGTGATAAAGTTTTTAACCGTAGCGCAAATGTGATCCAATTGATCCTGTTCCATTTCAGTATGGATCGGTAAAGAGATCACCCTTTCTGTCAACCAATCGGTCAATTCAAGAACTGTATCTGCACTTCCAAATGTTTCGAACATTTTTTGACGATGCGCAGGCACTGGATAGTAAATCATTGATGGAACATCATGTTCAGCAAGATACTGATGTAATCCGTCTCTATCTATACCATCAAGAATCAAGGTGTATTGGTGAAACACATGTGTCGAATACTTATCCCTCACAGGAACAGTAATTCCCTCGATCTTTGAAAAGAAATTGTCATAATGATCTGCTACAGATCTTCTGGCAGCAATATATCCATCCAATTCTCTCAATTTGATCCTCAGGATCGCTGCTTGAATACTATCCAAACGAGAATTACATCCTACAACATCGTGATAATATCTTTTTGACTGACCATGATTGGCAATCATTCGCATTTTTCCAGCAAGGTCATCGTCATTGGTGAAAATCGCGCCACCATCCCCGTAACATCCAAGATTTTTAGATGGGAAAAATGAAGTACAACCAATATGACCTATCGTCCCAGTTTTAGCTGAACGACCATTTTTGTAATTATAATCACTACCTATGGCTTGCGCATTATCTTCTACAACTGCCAATCCATGTTCATCTGCAATTTCCATGATCGCCTCCATGTTTGCCGCTTGACCATACAAGTGAACCGGAACAATCGCCTTCGTTTTTGAAGTGATTGCAGATCGTAAAGCATCAGGATCTATACAAAAAGTATCTCCCTCTACCTCTACAAAGACAGGTTTCAAACCAAGCAGTGCTATCACTTCTGTGGTTGCGATATATGTGAAAGATGGGGTTAACACCTCATCTCCGGGCCTCAATCCAAGTGCCATTAAAGCAATCTGTAATGCATCTGTACCATTCGCACAAGGAATGACGTGTTTGACATTCAGGTAATCCTCCATTTCCTTTTGAAATGAAATCACCTCCGGACCATTGATGAACTGTGCTTTTTCAATAACGCTCAGGATAGCTTCATCCACCGCGGGTTTGATCTTCTGATATTGTGTCATCAGATCGACCATCTGGATTTTTTTCATAGTCCGATTTATTATTAATACAAGGCGGTAAAGATAACGAAATGGTTTGATAAAAATTTTCTATTTGACACAATTATTGCCCTATAAAACTGAAGAAATTAAGAATGTAAGACCTCAATAAATCAAATGAACAATTCAAACCTTTTTCATTCGTTATCCTAAAAAAGCACCTATTTTTGAAACATGAAATTACTTCTGCTCTTCGGAATCGTTTTTCAGATCTATTTTTTAACTGCCCAACGGAATGTTGCTGATTCGGCGATTGGCACACCTTGGATTGGAGTACACTATGGAGGTAACTGGACTGCAGGTGATCTTGCAGATCGATATGGCTTTCTTAATCATGTGGGTGTGATTGCAGGATATAAAACAAAATCGAATTGGTTTTATGGGCTGGAATCTTCCTTCATCTTTGGTAACGATGTTAGAATGACAGGACTATTCGATCACCTTGTCGATTCTCAGGGAAATATTACAGATGTCAATGGAGATATTGCTCTTGTGGTTGTTTACCCGAGGGGTATGAACCTGAATCTTGCAGCTGGTAAAGTTTTTCCTGTACTCGCCCCAAATAAGAATTCAGGGATATTCATTCACGGGGGTGTAGGTTACCTCAATCACAGACTAAGAGTAGAGACTCAAGATCAGGTCATCCCTCAATTGGAGCTTGATTATCGAAAAGGTTATGATCGCTTGACTACCGGAGTCAATTTTCATGAATTCATAGGATATTCGTTCATGGCAAACGGAGGGTATTTTAACTTTTTCGGCGGCTTCTATGCTTCCCAAGGATTAACTCAAAACAGAAGAACCGTATTCTTCGATCAACCTGATATCCCCGTCTCCACTGAAACTCGTATGGATATTCAATATGGATTCAAATTTGGTTGGTTCATTCCTTTCTACAAGAGACAGCCGAAAGATTTTTATTACAACTAATGATCTTCATCTACAATTTCGGTATCCTCCTATATGGATTAATTATTCGAATTGTTTCATTGGGTAATGAAAAAGCGAAGAATTGGGTTACAGGACGTAAAAACTGGCGTGAAGCCATTCAGTACGATCATAACAAAAGGCTGATCTGGTTCCATTGTGCATCATTAGGAGAATTTGATCAAGGCATACCGCTGATCAAGCTGATCAAAGAAAAACAGAAAGATGTCTCGATCGCTGTGAGCTTTTTCTCACCATCCGGGATGGAACATTACCAAAAAAGAAACGCTCCGATTGATTTCGCATTTTATTTGCCAGAGGATCGAAGTTCCAATATGAAAGATCTGTTTACAAAACTTCAACCTGAAGCTCTATTCCTGGTAAAATATGAATTCTGGCATCACTTAATTGAGACATCGTCAAAGTCGAATGTGCCCGTATATTCAATAAGCACCCTATTACGACCTCAACATCGCTTTTTTAAATGGTGGGGATCGATCTTTCGAAAAGACCTCTCCAAAATTGACTTTTTCTTTGTTCAAAACAAAGAGACGTCTATCCTTCTAAATTCCATAGGTTTAGACAATCATCTAATTGTAGGTGACACAAGAATAGACAAGGTGATTTCCAACCAAAAAAATGCATCAGAAGATCTCAGACTTAATGCCTTTTGCGCCGACAATGAAATTTTAATCCTTGGCAGCTCATGGCAATTTGAAGAAGAAATCCTTGCCAGAAGTCAATGGCATACGAGTGGTCAAAAAACCATTATAGCGCCCCATGACATCTCTCCAAATAACGTAAAAAGAATTCAGTCCTTATTCCCGGATTCTGAACGATATTCTGAAACCCCAAAAGGAAGCAAAATATTAATTCTTGACACAATCGGACATTTGTCTAATGCCTATCAATATGGGGGGGTTGCTTTTATTGGAGGAGGGTCTACAGGTAAACTCCACAATATTTTGGAACCTGCAGTTTTTGGTTTACCAGTTGTTTTTGGTCCAAAATACGATCGCTTCCCAGAAGCAAAAGCATTCATAGGAAGCAAAATTGGTTTTTCTATCAAGAGCCATCAAGAATTTGATGAAACACTGGATCAGATCAAAAGGAATCAAAAAGAAATTCTATCTGGGCTTGAAAATTATTTGAATGAGAATCAAGGTGCTTCAGAAAAGATTCATTCCAAGATCTACAGTTGATCTTTGGTCTCTTCGATAGATTCCAAAATTATTTGTGCTGCAGTCCTAATTTCATTTTCTGATATGTTTAAGGGTGGTGACAACCTAAAACTATATGGATGAGATAAAAACCAAAAGCTGATCAAACCTTTTTCCATACACTTTAGAACCACCTTGTTCACCCTTTCATCGGAAACCATATCAAAAGCGAACATCATACCTATTCGTCTCACAGAAATTATTTCATCCGACGCTCTCAACAATTGTTCGAGAAGCGCTCCCTTTTCTTCAACTTCTGAAAAATCAATTTCTTCCTTAAATACTTCTAGACAAGCGGCAGCACTTGCGCAAATAACAGGATGACCTCCAAATGTTGTAATGTGCCCCAGCATTGGATCGAATGTGAACTTATTCATATGATCCATACTCGAAACAAGCGCACCAATTGGCATTCCCCCGCCAAGAGCCTTCCCTAGCGTTAAAATATCCGGAAGAACCTCGAAGTGTTCAAAAGCGAACATTTTTCCTGTTCGCCCCATGCCACACTGAATTTCGTCAAAGATCAACATCGCTCCAGTTTCATAGCATTTTTCCCTTAGTGCGAGCATAAATTCCTTTGATGGAATCCTGACTCCTGCATCGCCTTGTACAGTTTCAATGATCACTCCTGCTGTTTTCTCTGAGATTTTCTCTAATCCTGAGATATCATTGAACTGCAAAAAATGTACATCGGGCAATAACGGTCGAAAAGCTTGCTTCTTTAACTCATTTCCAGAAACACTCATTGATCCATGAGTACTTCCATGGTAGGAGCCTCTAAAAGAAATCAGTTCAGTTCTTCCAGTCACCCTTTTCGCGAGTTTAAGCGCAGCTTCATTCGCCTCTGTACCGGAATTTACAGTGTATACAGAATTCAAGTTTTGAGGGAGAAAAGCAGTAAGCCTCTTTGCCAGATCCAATTGCGAATCCTGAATGAACTCCCCGTAAACCATTACATGCAAATGCTTGTCGATCTGTTTTTTAAGCGCGTCTAAGACAAGAGGATGGCGATGACCAATATTTGAAACAGATACACCTGAAATCATATCCATATAGGATTTCCCAGACTTATCATAAATATAAATCCCTTCCGCTCTGTCTACATCCAGAAGGAAGGGATATGGACTAGTTTGTCCCTGTATCGCTAGAAATTCGTTTTCTCTATCCGTCATTTACTCTTTTGGGGGTGGAGGTCCAGGTCTTCCAGGTCCACCCGGTCCACCATTTTGCTCCTGTCTTTTCTTGACTTCTTTAAGTAACTCCTGCTTAAATTTTCTCTCCAAACTTACAAGTTTGACCGATTTCTTGTATCCGATGACACCAGCTATTTTTTCACCGTATTCTTTTTTCAGCTTTAATTCGTCGGCATCTTTTTGTTGAATTGCCTCAACTTTCGTTTTCACTTCGGCCTCAGAGAGCGTTTCAAGATTAGTGTTCAAGTCCTTCGCCAACTCTCTTTTTTCCTTTCGGTTGTCTTTGATCTTTTTCTCCATTTCATTGTATACCGGCCAAAACTTCTCGGATTGTTCTGTCGACAGATCCAATTCTTTCGTGATATACGCGATCTTCATTTGCTGAATCTTCTCTTTTTTTGCTTTGCCATCCCCTTTTGGTTGTGCTAGTGTAGGTAAGGAAAATAGAATTACCCATAAAAAAACTAACTTCTTCATAATCATCTGTTTTAAAAAATACTAACTAATTCTTCATCTTCTTCGGTCGGTTCATCCTTTAAAAAGGTCATGATATCTTCATCTGAAAGACCTGAAAACATCTCATCCAATTCAACACTGAAATTTTGATCATTTCTCTCATTTACAACTCTGCCAATCGAATCTTTAACTGAAAAAACAACCAAAGCTGAAATTTCATCCTCCTCAAAATCATCAATATTTGTTTCGACATACTCTAAAATCTCCTCGTCTTCCAACGATGCAAAACTGATCGTTCCTTCATTGATCGAGTCATTTAATGACTTCGAACCAAAGATCCAGAATAATAAAACAAGCGCTGCGGCTGCAGATAAAACCACTGCAACCAGTGGAATCACCTTAGCAGATTTTTTGGGAACAGAATCCTGAGTTACTCTTGCAGCCAATGACTTGAAAAATGCTTCATCCGGAATGGCAATTTTCTTTGCTTTAAGATCGTCCAGTATATTTCGTTGTTCTTTCATTGCATTTAAGACTTAAGTTGTATTCAATGGTTTAATTGAGAAAGTAAAAATTCTTTGATTTTTTCACTGGCAATATGAAAATTTGCTTTTAAAGCCCCTTCTGATGTGCCTAGCAATTCAGAGATCTCGCTGTATTTGAGATCATCGAAATATTTTAATTGAAAAGTCTGAGCCTGTTTTTCAGGCAACATATCAATTGCCTCCAAAAGCAAATTGCTGATCTCTTCTGTATTCAACTGATCTGAAAAACCAGAGTGACCTGACCATTCAACAATAGGTGAATTTGAAACAAAATCTTTTTGCTTCTTTTCTTTTGATAAGATCGTTAGTGCTTCATTGTGTGCGATCCTATAGATCCAAGAAAACAAAGTGCATTCTTTGTTGAACTGATGTAAATTTCTCCAGATCTTAATGAAAGTATTTTGAATAGCGTCTTGTGCCAGATTTTCATCCCTCAAGATCCGAAAAACTTGTTGATAAATCTTTGGTCCATAATACACCGCTAAATCACTGAAAGCTTCTTCAGCAACAGGACCACCCTGAAGAATTCTATTGATTAAAAGATCATCTTCAGGTTTATTCATTTTCTATCAGGATTTACGTTGAATTACTTTTTTAGCTGCTTCAACAATATTCTCAGATTCAAGACCGTACTTCTTCATCAATTCATCAGGAGTACCGCTTTCTCCAAATTTGTCATTCACTCCTATATACTCTTGTGGAAGCGGGTTGTTTCTTGAAAGCAACTGAGCCACAGAATCTCCTAAACCTCCATTCAGCATGTGCTCTTCTGCTGTAACGACGCATCTTGTTTTTGCAACTGAATCTAAGACTGCATTTTCGTCAAAAGGTTTAATCGTGTGCATATTTATTACTTCAGCACTGATTCCCTGAGCTTCAAGTTCCTTTGCAGCCTCAATCGCTTTCCAAACTAAATGTCCGCACGCTACTATCGTAACATCAGTACCATTAATCAATTTATCAGCCTTACCAATGACAAATTTCGCATCCTCTTTCACGAATATTGGAACTGAAGGTCTACCGAATCTTAAATACACTGGACCAACATGCTCTGCAATAGCTATAGTAGCTTGCTTTGTCTGATTAAAGTCAGCAGGAACAATAACAGTCATATTTGGAAGCATCTTCATCATTCCAATATCTTCCAATATCTGATGTGTCGCCCCGTCTTCTCCAAGAGTTAACCCGGCATGCGAAGCACAAATTTTCACGTTCTTATTTGAGTAGGCAACAGATTGTCTAATTTGATCATAAACTCTTCCTGTGGAAAAATTTGCAAACGTCCCTGTGTAAGGAATTTTCCCACCCACAGCCATTCCAGCAGCCAATCCAATCATATTCGCTTCAGCAATTCCAACCTGAAAAAATCTTTCGGGATTTTCTTTTTGAAATGCATCCATTTTTAAAGATCCTGTCAGATCGGCACACAATGCCACTACCTGGTTATTCTTTTTACCAAGTTCTGATAGTCCCTCTCCAAATCCTGAACGCGTATCCTTTTTTCCTAAAACCTCGAATTCGATCATAGCTTATAAATTAACTGAAGTTGTTTTGTTTGAATAAATTCTAAAATTCTTTTCTATTGTATATGATGAAGAACGCAAATTCTTCTGACGATATACGATCCTATAGTTACCGGGCTGTAATTGCCAGCTACCAGTTAACGTGGTTGCATCAATGTTACATACCCATTCAGGCTTCCCAGTATCGCGAATAACAAATACTTGGGCATTGACAGAGTTACCAGCACGATAAGTTAAAAAACCGGGCGCCATTACGTCCACTGTTACCGTACTACTTTGAGTAACATCCACTGTCATGTATGTTCTAGGCAACGTAAGCACTTCAATATTATATTTACCTACGATATATTTATCGGTGGTATTCATCTTTTGCACATTCAAGGTAGCTGGATTTGATTCCTGCATTACTCTCGTATCGATCTGATAAGGCTTGGTTGCATTGATAAACCTTACCTTAATAAACCCTTGAGGACAATCAACCGGGATAATATTGTGAGTGTTCTTCTGAATGGTAATGTTCTTTTTTTCAACCTTCGGAAGTGTGTTTACTACGAGATCATATTTGTAATTCGGATCAATGATCAAGGTATCCGGATTGCCGTAACGATTGATTGTATGAACAAACGTGTAAAGCAAATTATTTGTCCCTGCTTCGTACAAGAACATGGTCACATCAGTCTCTTTCGGATTATGGTTGATATCATTCAAGTTGATCTGAACCGTCGTATTTCCCAGCGCTTTCGATATTACATTTTTCAACACATTTCGAAAAGCATCCTTCGTTTCAGCATCAGCATACGGACCAATACAATTGAATTTCTCAAGATAAGACAAGTCCATTCCGAGTCCAATAACGAACGGAGTAACCTTCACTCCTTTGTCCTTTAATTTTTTCGCGATTACACAAGGGTCGTTATCACATGCTTCGATTCCATCAGTGATGAGAATAATAATATTCTTCGAATTCTGATCAGGGAAGTCACCTGCAGCAGCTTCAAGAGATCTGGCAATTGGCGTCGTTCCTTTTGCCTGAATTGATTTTATGCGGTACTTAATTTTATCATGATTCCCTTGTCCGAAAGGAATTTCCAACTTCGTGTCATTACAATCCTGATACGTTGCTGTTATTGGGGATTGATGACCATATACTCTTAATGCAATTTCAAGATTTGGAATATCCTTGAGACTATCGACTGTTTGAGCAAGTAATTCTTTAGCTGCTTCTAATCTGGTTTGATCCTCCCAATGCGCATTCATACTATTGGAAGCATCAAGAATAAAAAGGATCCGTGTAAGTTGTTCCTGTCCGAAAGTAAATCCGGAAATGAATAACAACCATATTACCAGGATCTTCTTCATTAATAATCTCCTAAAGTTTCTTCCAATTGACCTAACGCCGACGCAAGTTGGTCTGGATTTGGAGCAACTCCGTGCCATTTATGAGTCCCCATCATGAAATCAACCCCTTGTCCCATTTCCGTTTTCATAATGATCACTTTTGGTTTATCATTCCCTACATTTCCCTTCGCCGCAGCCAGTGTTTCTTTCAAACTCTGCATGTTATGTCCATCCATGTTATAAACTTCCCATCCAAAAGCTTGCCATTTAAGCGAAAGGTCTCCCAAAGAGATCACATCCTCTACATCTCCATCAATCTGTCTTCCGTTATAATCAATGGTCGCGATCACATTGTCCACTTTGTGAGCTGCACCATACATTGCAGCCTCCCAGATCTGTCCTTCTTGTAATTCACCATCACCATGAAGACTGTAAACAATCGATTTATCTCCGTTCAACTTTTTAGTTTGAGCCGTTCCAATAGCATTTGAAAGCCCTTGTCCTAGTGAACCGGAAGCCATTCTCACACCTGGTAGTTTTTTATCCGTAGATGGATGTCCTTGTAATCTGCTTGACAACTTTCTAAATGTACCAAGTTCATTTACAGGAAAATACCCTGATCTTGCCAAGACACTGTACCAAACAGGTGAGATATGTCCGTTCGATAAATAAAATACATCTTCTCCCTTCCCTTCCATCGAAAATTTTGACGAATCATGGTTCATAACGTCAAAATACAGAACGGTTAAAAAATCAGCACAACCTAACGAGCCTCCTGGATGTCCGGAATTCACTCCAGCAACCATTCTAACAATATCTCTTCTTACCTGTGATGCTATTTTTTCTAACTGTTGATTTTCCATGCGGGATTTGAATTTTTGTTCTTGCAAAACTAACTTTAATTATTAATTTTAGTGGCCACGGAATTTGAGGTTTTATCCCCAAATGCAACTTTTTATAAACAAAAAAAGTCTTGTATTAAGATTCACTAAAAACACATGAAAAAACTACTTCTTTCTTCCTTATTTCTGATATCGGCATCTTTTGTGTTTAGTCAGAAAATCAATGAAAGAGTCTATTCTTCCTACTCAGAAGATGAACTCGCAACTATTATTTCAGAGCAGCCCGAAATGGTTAGTGTTTTGAATTACGCTGTCGATCATGCATGCTATATTACAAATGCACCGTCAGGAAAATCGACAGATGCTTTTGAAACGATCACCTGGAACTCAGAGGCAATCCCATCGTATGTTGATCTAAAGAAAAAAATTGAAAAGCAAAATCAGTATTTCCTGATTTCAGGAACGAATAAAATGCTTGTGATCAAGTCAGAATGGGTACTGAAGAATGAACTAGAAAATCAACAAAAATGAAAACATTAAAATTTCTCTCTCTACTTTTCACGTTTGTTGGATTAAGTGCAAATGCTCAAATGATCAACATGGGTGATGCTGGTTATCCTCAAAGCAACCCTGCTGATTGTAACACCTTTGGCGTAAGTTCAACCAACTTTCAAGATCAAGGAGGCGGTGGAAACTACACTCCTAACTTCAATGATACAATCGTTTTTTGTCCAGACCTTACAACCGGTACGAAAATGTCGATTACTATGGCAATCAATGCAGGATACACTTGGAACGTTGATGGCTCTGACTTTGTCTATGTGTATGACGGACCGAACACAAGTGCTCCGCTTCTAGGGGTTCATAATTCAGTTACAGACCCAACAGGCTTTACTCATCAGGCAACATGGGATAATCCTAGCGGTTGTTTGACAGTTGTTTTCATAACTGATGGAGCCAATGAAGGCACAGGTTGGCTAGGAAACGTGCAATGTGGCAATCAGTTTCAGCCTTTTGAGCCTCATCTCGAAGCTTATGTAAACGGTGTAGGACCCGATGTCATAAACCCAGCCGATACAGGTTATGTTGATATCTGTTTTGGAGATAGCATCATGTTCATTGCTAAACCGAATTTCCCATATTCTTTGGAAACAACGGGTTACGGTTATTCTCAAGATGTGAATTCGACAATCGATTTTGAATGGTACATCACAGACGGAAATACTTACCCGAACAACGATACGATCTGGTTCACTCCACCGGCAAGAGCTGGATATCTTGTTGACCTGAAAATGACTGATATTTTCCCACAAAATGAGAGAGTAAGATGTAAAGTCAGAGTTTCACAGCTTCCAATTTTTGCAGGAACAGGACCAATCGATCCAATCATTTGTTTAGGAGAACAAACCGAACTACTAGGTGGTGTAACTGCGACTGATACGGTAGGAGTTGCTGTACCTCCTGGCACTTTCAATTTAGGTGGAAATTTTGCTGGATTGACTTACTTGCCTGATGGTTCAGGTCAGCAATATCAGGCCCCAATTGTCATTGGAGGATTCCCTTCAGGTGCTGCAATTACTAATGCTCAGGATCTTAATCAGGTTTGTATCACCATGGAACACTCTTATTTAGGTGACTTGGAGATCTGGTTACAATGTCCATCTGGTCAGATTGTACCTCTAGTGAACTCTTATAGTCCGGGTAATATACCTGGGGGAACAAGTGGAGGGGGTACTTATCTTGGTCATCCTATCGATGATTCAGGAGGTGGTGGCCCTGGAGTAGGTTGGGAATATTGTTTCAGTTCTGTATTCAATACAATTGGTTCTATGACAGCTAACTTAGGAAATACCGTTCCAGTAACGTCACAACCTCCTCTCTCAGCTGGAAATTCAATTGATCCTTCGGATGTTTACGCACCGGAAACAACATTTGCCAATTTCAATGGATGTCCGGTTAACGGAACATGGACGATCTATGTTCAGGATAACTTAGGAATTGACGATGGTTATATTTTCGAATGGGGATTATATTTTGATGCCTCATTTTTCCCAGGAATGGGTAGCTACCAGAACTTTATTGTGAATGATTTCTGGAGCAATGATCCTACGATCATTTCAGGACAAGCAGATACAGCAATTGTAGTACAACCTAACGTATCGGGCAATTATTCATACACATTCAATGTAGTAGACAATTTTGGCTGTCCATATGATACAACTGTGACATTACTGGTACAACCATTACCTGAAATCTTTGGTGACACCACCGTTTGTGGCACTACATTCCAGGTTTCAGGAACTACTTCAGTAGCTGGTGGTGTTTGGACATCTCCGGATGCAGAGATTTCTTTCACTAATGCGAACAGTGATAATCCATTGGTTACTACCTCAACTACAGGTCAGTATACAGTAACTTACACGGATACCGAATGTAATACGGCCGTCTCTTCGGATATTTTCTTCCCACCACCAGTTTCGGTGACTGTTCTGGATACGTCCGTTTGTATTGGAGCTCCTTTAACGATAACTGCCGGAACTCAAAATACGAGTACAATCACCTGGAGTAATGGTGCAACCGGCCAAAGTATTTCTGTCGCACCGACGGATCCAGTTCAAAACTACATCGTTACTGCGTCCAACTTGTGTTATACAATGAGTGACACAGCTACTGTTTCTACTTTCATTTGTGATATTGAGGCACCAAACGTAATGGTACTTTCATCACAAGCTGGAAACAATACATTCTTTGTACAATATCAGGGAATCGCTGAATTCCAGTGTAACATCATTAATCGATGGGGAAATCCAATCTATGAATACACTGATCCGGCGGAACATTGGGACGGTAAAACCATGAACGGTGATCTTGTTGATGAAGGAACATACTTCTATATTATCAAAGCCAAATTCGCAAGTGGTGAAGAAGTCACCAAACATGGATTTGTGCAGGTGATCTATTAAAAAAATTAAGCGGTTTTCGGACCGCTTTTTTTTGAATGTAATTTTATCAGGACCTATACGTTAATTTTGTAGCATGAAGGAGATCAAAAAAGTTGGAGTAAATGGTTTCGGAAGGATAGGTAGGTATTTTACGCGTCTCGCTATTCTTTCTGAAAAAATTGATGTAGCTGTAGTTAACGACATTACTGACATTAAAACATTAGCCCACCTTTTAAAATATGATTCCATTCATGGAATATTCCCAATTCAATTTTCGATTGAAGAAGATCATCTGGTATTTGAAAATGGAAAAAGAATTCGTTTCACTTGCCACAGGGATCCAGAATTGATCCCATGGGGAGAAGAAAAGGTAGAAACGGTGATTGAATCAACAGGATTATTCCTCACCAAACATCAAGCTGAGAAACATATCCATGGAGGAGCAAAAAAGGTAATCATATCCGCACCTGCTAAGGATGAAGATATTCCAACGGTTGTTTTAGGTGTAAATGAGCAGATTCTTGATAGTAATCCAACGATCATTTCAAATGCTTCTTGCACTACAAACAATGCTGCACCAATGGTAATGGTTATGGAAAAGATCTGTGAGATCGAAAGTGCATATATCACTACCATCCACAGCTTTACATCCGATCAAAGACTTCACGACGCCCCTCACAAAGACTTGAGAAGAGCTCGTGCTGCAACTCAATCAATCGTACCAACAACAACAGGTGCTGCGAAAGCTATTACCAAGATCTTTCCTGATCTGGAAAATAAAATTGGAGGATGCGGGGTTCGGGTACCAGTTCCCGATGGTTCATTCACAGATCTGACTATGGTGGTTAAAAATCCACCTACTGTAGAACAGATCAATATGGCTATGAAAGAGGCTTCAGAAACGTATTTAAAAGGAATTCTTGCCTACACTGAGGATCCAATCGTTTCAGTAGATGTATTGGGAAATCCTAACTCCTGCCTTTTCGATGCCGATCTTACAAGCGTGATCAATAACATGGTTAAAGTTGTCGGATGGTATGATAACGAATCAGGTTATTCCAACAGGCTGACTGAGTTAGTATTGAAGTTCTAAGGCTTCTTAAAAACCCAACTTTTCGGATACTTTTCATTGTTACTACCGGCCGCAGACATTGCTTCGTTTCTTGTTGAATAAGATGCGAGACTCACTAAATACATTCCTCCAACATTCCCAATCACTGTTGCTGAATAACCTTCACCCTCAAGCTTAGACTTAAAACGATTTGCATTCGCTTCCTCTCCAAAGGAACCAACGATCACATGAAAAGGCAAACTACTTTCTCCCGATTGCATTTTCTTAGGCATCGGCTTAGAAACCTTCTTTACCTCAGGTTTTGAAACAACTTCTTTCACCTCGTCCTCAACTATTTCCTCCTCTTCTTCCTGAATCAATACCTCTTCTTTAAATTCATTTTCGGTTTCAACTGATTCAACAGGATCATTTTCAGGCTCAGGCTCCACTACTTTTGCCTCAGTTTTAACAGATGGCTCAGATGACAAGAAGGGTAAATGAGATTTAACATCATTGTAAAAAATTGCAATGGTAGTTAGACCTCCAATAACGATCACAAAAAAGGTGATCATGGCATAAAACAAAGGACTCTTCCGTTTTTTGTCTTTTTGAGCTTTTTCGATTATGGGTTTTTTCGGTATGTCTGGCTTAGTAGCATTGATCGGCGGAACATCCAGATCATCTTCCCATTGCTGTTTTTCAGTATAAACGGATTCAACTTCATCTTGAATCTCTTCTTTCTTTTCAGGCTCCTCCTCTTGTGTTGTTTCAACCTCCTCTGGTTGGCTATCAGCTGTAAGGACCTCCGTGTCTGATTGAACTTCTTCAATTTTCTCTTCCTCAATTTGGACCTCGATCTGTTCCTCAATTTTATCCGAAATTTCATTTGGAACTGAATTTTCAGAAATAGGTTGTTCAGCAACAACTTCACTCACCACTTCAGAAGTACCAATCCACTTTTCAAAGACGGTATCCCCAGACCCATCCTTTTTGAATGTTCCAAATTGATACATGTCGTAGGAATCACCAACATTCAATTTAGCTTCAATTTCTCTCACATATTTAGCAATAAGATTTCTCGCCTCGTTTTCTTCCCATCCTTCACGTTGAGCAATATAATTGACAAGAGTTCCATCATCATGTTTCAAAAAAGGCATGAACATTACTTCTCCAGTTTCCTTATTCGTTAATGTTAACGCGCCCAAACCGGGAATAATAATGGTATTCTGTTCTTTTAATATTTCGATCAAATACTTATCCATAGAAGATAATTTGAGTTTATATCAACCATTTAAAATAGTTCGTTGAATGCAAATGTGTCCTTTAATCGAACTCCTTTTTCTGTCATTTGAAGTGTACAACATTCATTTACGCTATCGTGCTCCAGGAACAAAACAAATTCCTCTTCAACGGCTCTAGTTAAAAACTTTGCTTTCTCCTCCAAAGTGATCAAAGGTCTTGTGTCATAACCCATCACATAAGGCAATGGAATATGCCCTGTGCTCGGCAAAAGGTCTGCCATGAACACGATAGTTCTCCCTTTGTATCTGATGTGCGGGATCATCATGCTATCGGTATGTCCATCCACAAATAATACATCCAGATTATTAAAAACATCTCGCGTAAAATCTCCTTCGCGATCAATAAATTTCAATTGACCACTTTCCTGGATCGGAAGGATATTTTCCGTTAAAAATGAAGCTTTTTCTCTTGGATTTGGATTGGTTGCCCACTCCCAGTGATTTTCATTGCTCCAGAAAGTTGCATTTTTAAATACCGGACGATACCCATCTTTTTGAGTATTCCATTCGATCGAACCTCCACAATGATCGAAATGCAAGTGAGTTAAAAACACATCCGTGATATCGTCCATCGAGAAACCTAGCTTATTGAGATTCCCTTTTAAAGAATCATTTCCGTGCATGTAATAATGAGAAAAAAACTTTTCGCTTTGTTTATCTCCGATTCCTGTATCGATCAGCATCAAACGGTCACCATCTTCAATCAAAAGTAATCTCATTGCCCATGAGCACATGTTGTTTTCATCTGCAGGATTTGTCTTTTGCCAGATCGTTTTCGGCACAACACCAAACATGGCTCCCCCATCCAATTTAAAATTTCCTGAGTTCAGCGGATAAACTTTCATACGTTTCCTTTTGTCGAGCGATTAATTTCTAGAAGAAAGGTACATGAATATGATCCCTGTCAACGACAATATCAATCCAAACAACTTTCCTCTTGTAAGTGATTCTTTAAAGATAAGAAATCCAACTATAGCTGAGAGAATAACGATTCCCACATTATTGATCGCCACAACTGTAGAATCTTCCCAGGGAAGAATGCTATATGAATGGATCAATAAATAGATCGAAAAATAATTGGGAATCCCTAACACTACTCCAGCAATGATATTCTTCCATTGAAATGATGCTTTCTTTCGAATGATCTGGGTAATCAGAATGAGACTTCCTATTATCCCGGCCATACCGAAGCCGAATGCAGAAAACAGAGACGTGGTCAACTGACCCAATTCAAATTTCTGAACATAGTTCAACAAAAAATCAAGTATTCCGCTTCCAATAAACAGAAGAATCAACATCCATCTGGCCGAATTTTCATTTTTCACTTCCTCTTTCGAGGAAGTCACCAGAACAACTCCCGTAAATGCCGCTAGAATTCCGGAAATTTTCATCCATCCAAAACTTTCTTTATACCACAGGATCATGATCAACATGGTCATGGCCATACTCATTTTAACAGCAGTAGATGTGATCGCCACACCATTCCTCTGGGAACTGATGCCCATCACAATGAACAATGAGATAAACAGGAAAGCACATAGTACGGCATAAGCTATCCAGCTTCCTGATCCGTAAGATGCAGGAGTCCATTGATCTCCATAGAGTATGATTCCGCAGGAAAAAGCCGTGAAATAATTAAATACAATTGCCTGAAAAGTATCTATCCCAAACTTTGGAAAAAGTTTAAATATGATAAAGATCACACTCGATGATAGTATGGCGAAAAGAAGAGTGATCATGCTTTATAAATAAATACTTGATCCTTACCAAAGGAAAAACTATGCTGTGGAATGCCCTTCACAATTGGAGCTTCTAATCCTTTTGATAATTCACTATTTCCAACAAGTACTCTAATTTCATCATAAAGACCCGAATCAATAAATTGCTGAAGAGTAGCTCTGCCACCTTCAACGAATACTGATTGAATATTCTGATCCCATAACCTACCCAAAATTGACAATATGGAAAGGTCCTCTGTTTTTAAATACTTCACATTTCCAATTTTCCCTTCTTTCATTCGATTCAAAACAATGCTCTCTGCATCTTTTGAGAAGACCTTGTGTTCTAATGAAACTTCACAGTTTGGATCAATAATTACACGAACTGGATTTTTCCCGGAAATCGCCCTTACCGTTAATTCAGGGTCATCATTTAAAATGGTTTTTTTTCCAACTAATATAGCCTGCTCCTCAGCTCTCCATTTGTGCACGAGTACTTTTGTTTCTGGCGATGTGATCCAGAATATACCTTTCTCACCATTTGACCTGTCCTGGTCTATAAAACCATTTTTTGTCTGCGCCCATTTTAAAATAACATAAGGCCTTTTTTTCTCATGAAAAGTAAAGAATCTCTTGTTTAGCTCTCTGGCTTCTTTTTCAAGAATACCGGTTTCAACGTTGATACCATTCTTTTTTAGATGATCAATTCCCTTACCCGCAACTTCCGAATACGTATCCAAAGTAGCTATGATCACTTCTTTTACTTTATGATGAACCAACAGATCAGAACACGGTGGTGTTTTTCCATGATGGGCACATGGCTCAAGACTAACAAAAACTGTACTTTGCGGTAGAAGAGTCTTATCCGACACACTTTCTATTGCATTGACTTCGGCATGTGGCCCTCCAAATTCTTTATGGTACCCTTCTCCGATGATCTTACCAGCGTGAACGATCACACAACCCACCATAGGATTTGGCGCAACTGATCCATTTCCCATCAATGCGAGATCCAGGCATCGTTGCATAAAACTGATCTTTTCCTTTTCGGTTAATCCCATTTCTACTTTCAAATGTACACAGAACCATTCTATTGCCTTGATGAATTCTATCTAAAATTCTATTTTAGCAACCATGACGAAGATGACCAACGCCGAAAAAGCAAAACACCTGTTCAGTCTCCCTGTAATTGTGGCTGCTTTGGGCTATTTTGTGGATATCTATGACCTACTACTTTTCGGTATTGTACGATTACCCAGTTTGGAAAGTATGGGACTGGATGTAGATACCTACGGCACTATGATCCTGAACTGGGAAAAAACCGGATTATTGATCGGGGGAATTCTTTGGGGTGTCTTCGGAGATAAAAAAGGTCGCCTTTCTGTGTTATTCGGTTCAATACTGGTCTATTCTCTTGCCAATATCGCCTGTGGATTATTGCCCAGTGTGGAATTCATGGACAAGGCATCAGCATACGCATTGTTTCGTTTTATTGCAGGAATTGGTTTAGCCGGAGAGCTTGGCGCGGGGATTACTCTGGTTTCTGAATCCTTACCCAAAGAATTGAGAGCGATCGGAACCTCTCTTGTTGCCGGATTTGGTCTTTTTGGAGCTGTCGTGGCTAACTTCACTGTAGAACTGGCCAGCGACTGGACCATCTCTTATTTCATTGGAGGAGGACTCGGATTAATGCTCTTGTTGCTTAGAGTTGGCGTACTTGAATCCGGAATATACAAAGACATTCAACAAGACGCATCCGTCAAAAAGGGGAACTTTTTATCCTTCTTCACGAACTGGGATCGCTTTGTGAGATACATCAAATGTATTGCGATCGGAATTCCGACCTGGTTCTGTATAGGAATCCTGGCGGTGCTTGGAAATCAATTTGGACCGGCATTGGGTATTGTAGGGGATATTGAACCCGGCAAAGCCATCATGTGGGCTTATATTGGGATCTCTGTGGGGGATTTCGCAAGTGGTTTCATTAGTCATTATCTGAAATCTAGGAAGAAAGCCATCTTTTATATGATGTTATTCACGATTGTCGGCGTCGTTCTGATGCTTTCAGGTGGTGCCAAAACAGTAGGAATGTATTATTTCTATTGTGTGTGGCTTGGACTAGGAACCGGTTATTGGGCAATGTTCGTGACGATTGGAGCAGAACAATTTGGTACAAATATCAGATCAACAGCAGCGACAACTATACCGAATATGGTTCGTGGAACCTTAGTTTTGATGATCCTGATGTTTAACTATTTTAAACCGAGTACAGGAGTATTATGGTCGGCAGTGATCGTCGGTGTAATTGCTTTTGCAGTTGGCATCTATTCCACTTTGACCATACCAGAAACACATGACAGGGATCTTGATTTTATCGAGGAATGATCAATCCCGTTCCCAGATCCTTTCTCTGGTTCCTTCATGTCTGATCTGCCTCCATCCTTTTTGCCTTGCTTCCCGGATCAACCGTCTGCGAAGGATTTTGGGGTAGAACACTTTTCTCCAGATCCTCGATTTTGATTCCTTTTCAAGGACATCGATTTCGGAAAGAACATGATAGGTAGAGGAACCACATCTGAATCCAAAGAACGCATAATCATATGGTGTTTCCTGAACAAATCGTTCACAAATACTATCGTACTTTGCTCTCTGCTTTTTAGTGATTGGGATCTTTATTACCAGCGTTTTAACACTATCTACATTCTCGTCCATGATCTTGTTGAATTCACGATCTGACTGGAACGCATACTTTCCATTCGGTCTTTTTTTGTTTTGAAAAATATGGACTTTCCCCTCGTAGAAAAAACTTAAGAATGAAGTGTCATTATACCTCAAGCCAACATGCCCTCCAAGCATCCCTCCGAACCATGGCTTTTGTTTTTTACGAAATTCAGGTTTTGGTTTAGACCCATATAAAAATCGGACATGAAGAGTATCCATTTGAGCATTCACCTGAGAAAAGCTCAAAATCATTGCAAGCATCAAGAATATTTTCATGACCCTTAAGATAAAAAAAGCCGCCAAAAAGGCAGCTTTTTCTTATTAAAAAATTGTTAATTAGTGTGCACTCAAGTATTCCGCAACACCTTTGAAATCAGCTTTCATTCCTTCATCACCTTTGTGCCAGTTTGCAGGACAAACCTCACCATTCTCTTCAAAGAACTGAAGTGCATCAACCATTCTTAACGCTTCGTCAACATTTCTTCCCAAAGGGAACATGTTCACCAATTGATGCATAACAACTCCAGACTTGTCTATCAAGAATAACCCACGGTATGCGATCATCGGTCCTGTAGCTGCCAAGTTTCCTTCCATATCGTACTCGTATTCTCCAGCAAGAACTCCAAACGCTTCAGAAATTGTTTTACTTGTATCTGCGACAATCGGATAAGTTACTCCTTGAATTCCACCATGGTTTTTAGGTACTTGCAACCATCCCCAGTGAGACTCTTCAGTATCCGTAGAACAAGCTACAACTTTTACACCTCTCGCTTCAAATTCTCCTAGTTTAGCCTGAAATGCATGTAATTCAGATGGACATACAAATGTAAAATCCTTTGGATAGAAAAAGAATAATACGTGATTCTTTCCAATGAATTGATCTAATGAAAAATCATTTACGATCTCCCCTCCATTTACAACAGCTGAAGCTTTGAATGAAGGTGCTTTTTTACCTACTAATACTCCCATTTTTCTTATTTATTTCTAATTGTTTAACAAATTTATTGACCATTAGTTTAAGCGATTCTTAAATCCTTCAACTAATTTACTTGTACAAATGTACATCAATCTATCTTATAGTTTTTATTGATTATATTTATAATTCTATTTAATTTATCTATATGCTGTCACTAGTTCAAATGACCTATCTTATTGCTCTTGATGAGATCCGAAATTACCAAAGAGCAGCTGATGTATGTCATATCACCCAGCCCACTTTATCAATGCAAGTTAAAAAGGCTGAAGAATCGCTTGGACATCTCGTTTTTGACAGGTCAAGGAATCCTATGGAATTAACTCCATATGGACAGCAACTGATGCCTATTTTAAGAGATATTCTCCATGAATATGAAAGGATTGATGAACTGAACAAAATGACTTCAGGTCATTTTCAGGAACGGATCAAAATTGGGATCATTCCTACAATAGCCATTTACCTTATTCCTGAATTATACAGCACATGGGTTAAGGAGAATCCTGAGGTGAAATTCGAAATTTCTGAACTAAGAACCGTCGAACTCATTCAGGCAATCGAGTCCAAAAAGATCGATCTGGCCATTTTTGCCGGTCCTTACTCTCATGACCGTTTGTCGACAATACCATTATATAATGAAGAAATATTGGCCTATTCACACGTTGAAGGCAAGCGTATTGAACGTGAA
>Ga0102812_10000066_pt1 | contig 74577 bp, 60 predicted proteins | sample ColrivemetaGS713_FD_79334 | JGI IMG/M metagenome (GOLD analysis project Ga0102812, IMG submission 79334) | Estuarine microbial communities from the Columbia River estuary - Flood tide ETM metaG S.713 | ecosystem: Environmental > Aquatic > Marine > Intertidal zone > Estuary | place: USA...
GATAGGCTATTTGTTTGCTATTTTGCTTTTGCCTATGTTTGCTTCGCTGATCAATAAGAAAAAGGAACTGGTGGGGCTGATCAACAGCTCTCATAATTTGATTCTGGCGATTGCCGTTTCACTTGTGGCGGGTACAATTTTTTTCAGATATGAAATAATGTATTGGTTGTATCCCAAAAATGCTGACAACTATTATGGAGATCTTCTTGGTCTTTTGATGGTCAGTTATTTTGCGATAAGTATTTCTTACATCTATGGCACATTTTTAACCTCAACAAACAGACTTCTTCATTTAAACAGGCTATTATTTGCTGGTGTTTTAATCAACTTAATCCTCAACCTGGTTCTCATTCCAGGGCAAGGAGCAATGGGAGCTGCCTGGGCCACAATCGGTACACAGTTTTTTGTTTTGCTTGGCCAATATTATCTTTCTCTCCATGTTTTACAATTCAAACCTTCATTTTTTCTTATCGGAAAAAGAAGCTTATTTATCATCATTGTGTTAGTTGTTGGGTATTTGTTAAGTGCATTTGATATCACACCATTCTGGATATTAAACCTGATTATTATTGAGCTGGTTTTTATTATCATCGCATTTATTTTCGGCTTCATCAATTTGAAGGACTTTACTAAGGAAAACTGATCGTTATCAAAAGACAATCGATATAATTTCCTATTTTTGAGGAATGCGTCACGATTGATAGCGATTAATCAACATAGATATACTTGTATGGAGAAGATAAAAGTGGGAATTACTATTGGGGATGTGAATGGGATAGGCCCTGAGGTCATCATCAAAACACTTGAAAATGCCAAAATTCTGGACATGTGTACCCCTGTCATCTATGCTAGTGCTAAAGTTATTTCCTACCATAGGAATGTTGCAAAAGCTGATGGTTTTAATTTCAAAACGATTTCTGATCTTAAAAGGCCCTATACTGATAATGTAAATCTGATCAATTGCTGGGATGAGACCGTGAGCATCAACCTTGGGAAAATCACTGAAGAAGGGGGCAAGTATGCGCATATAGCCCTGGATCGTGCAGTTCAGGATCTGAAGGAAGGCAATATTGAAGCATTGGTTACCGGTCCCATCAATAAAAAAGCTATGAACATGGTCGGATTCCCTTTTAAGGGACATACGGATTATCTGGCGCATGAATTTGGGAATCCTAATCACCTGATGATTCTTGCAGATGATGATTTCAGAGTAGCTGTTCTTACACATCATATCCCGATAAAGGATGTAGCTGAAGCTTTGACTAAAGAAAAGATACTTCAAACGATTAAGGTTTTAAACGAATCCTTAATTATTGATTTCGATATTGAAAAACCACACATTGGAATTTTGGGTTTGAATCCACATGCAGGTGATGATGGTGTTATTGGAAATGAAGAGGAGATGATCATTCGCCCGGCTATCATTGAAGCAAAGAAAAATGGCTACCTCGTAAGTGGTCCTTATTCACCGGATGCTTTCTGGGGATCAGCCAAATTATCAAAATATGACGCAGTATTAGCTATGTACCATGATCAGGGTTTGATACCTTTCAAAATAAAATCTTTTGGAAACGGGGTGAATATAACTTCAGGATTACCTTTTGTTCGAACTTCGCCTGACCATGGAACCGCATATGATATCGCCGGACAAAATATAGCAAATCCGGATTCGTTCAGAGCCGCTTTGTTCAAAGCGATCGATCTGGCAAAAAACAGAAGGGACTATCATGAATTCAGAAAAAACAGGGTAGAAAAAACTGCAAAGCCTTCAGAAGAAGTAGTCGAGTAGGTATCTAAGTATTATACTCAGAAGTTGTCGAAATTCAGGTTCTATTTCAACATTCTCACGAGATTGGTTTATATTACTACTAATCCCTCATGGCTTTGCAAAAGGACGTTCTCAGTCGTCCAGAATCAAAGGTATACCTTTTTTTACAAAATATACAAGAGATTTATAATATTTAAAATCACTTTATGACATAAGGGTCAGTAATTTCCATATTTATATTATTATAAATTGATGATTTTTAACTTACTTGCTTTCTTTTGTCTGAGATAAGTCAGTTTCGAAATTTTCCCTGAAACTTGTCCATGGATCTTCTGCACTATCAAATTTGTACAATTCATACTTATTGACAATTTTAATCAGCTTTTCAGCGTATTTCGGATCTGTGGCGTATCCGCAGTTTTTAAGCCCCCAGGCCCAGGATATGAAGTCTTCCTTGTCCAGTGTGAATAGTTTGGCGTAATGCGCTGATTCTAGTAAGAAATTGGAATGATCTACATAGGATTCAATGTCTGTATTATAGGATCGAAAACAGGATTCGATCAGTCTTCCACTTGTATCCAGATCATCATCTTCGTGAAAATAAGTGCTGCCAGTCCAGTAAGACTTGCACTTTATGCCAAAATGATTGTTTGCACGGGTCGCCAGATTACTTTTTCCTGCGTTGGATTCGTGAAGTCCCTGTGCCAGAATGATGGATGCCGGTATACCTGTCCGATGCATTTCTACAATGGCCAGGTCTTTGTATTTTTCGATGTATCCGATCTTTTCAGCTTCAGGACTTGAGAAAAATCCTGGAATTAATAATAAAAACAAGAGTCTGATTATTACCATACATTATTCAATTGAGTAAACATTAACGAGTTACCTAATATGTTTTTCAAATTCTGTGCCATTTTTATTGATTTTAAAATGGAAAGAATACAAGAATGATTAATCAGGCCTAAATCTTTGATTTTAGGCCAGTAAAAATTGAAGTTATTTCAAATTATTGAACCCTCATAAATTTTTTTGAAATTTAAGATATGATCTTCTTTAATTCAATTTGGATAGAAAGTGAATAGATCAATCAATATTAAGTTCATTTCCTGATCAATATTAAAACCGTTTTTTCGAATAAAAATTAAAAGAAATTGATTATTGCCTGAGTAAGATGACATATGTACTGTTTTATTTAAAAGTGCAACAAAAAGTTTCAATCCAATAGGACATTATATGATTATATCTTTTCTTTGTTCATTAATTCCGGTGTGTCCGGAAATCATGCAATTAAAAAATTCAATTTTTTAAAATGAGTGAGCAAATCAAACACGAATGCGGATTGGCATTTATAAGATTGAGAAAACCTCTTGATTTTTATCTTGAAAAATATGGAACGGCATTTTATGGTTTGTACAAATTGCAATTGCTCATGCAAAAGCAAAGGAACCGTGGTCAGGATGGCGCTGGAATAGTGACTGTAAAACTGAATCCGGAACCAGGAAAACCGTATATAGACAGGCGACGAACGAATAAAACCAATTATATAAAAATCCTGTTTCAGGATATTTATAAAAATTACGGAGGGCTAAGTAATAAAAAATTAAATAATCCGGACTATCTCAAAAAGAATATTCCATTTATGGGAGAGGTCCTGATGGGACACTTAAGATATGGTACACACGGCAGTAATTCCATCAAAAACGTCCATCCTGTAATCAGGAAAAACAACTGGAAGACAAGAAATCTTGCCCTGGCAGGAAATTTCAATCTGACCAATGTAAATGAGTTGTTTGATGAGCTGATCTCTTATGGACAGCATCCGAATAAAAGATCTGACACCATTACCATTCTTGAAAAAATAGGGCATTTTCTGGATACAGAGGTCCAGGAAAAATTTGATCATTTCAAGAAGAAAAGTGATGATAATGAGGTGATCACACAAATGATCAGTGATGATCTGGATATTCAAAGAATACTCAGAAGAGCGAGTAAAAGTTTTGATGGAGGATATACGATCGGTGGGATAATTGGTAATGGAGATGCATTTGTTTTTAAAGATCCAAGCGGGATCAGACCAGCATTTTATTATTATGATGATGAAATAGTTGTTGCAGCCTCAGAAAGACCTGCGATCCAGACGACTTTTAATATTAAAGTTGACGACATAAAAGAACTCGGGAGAGGAAATGCTTTAATCGTAAAAAACACGGGAGAGGTTAGTGAGCTTCCGATCAAAGATCAGTTGGAAAGCCAATCCTGTTCCTTTGAAAGAATCTATTTTTCCAGGGGAACGGACAGAGATATTTATCTGGAAAGAAAAAAACTTGGGACCCTTTTAACAGGAAAAGTTCTAAAAGCCGTTGATCACGATCTGGAAAATACGATCTTTTCATTTATTCCAAATACGGCAGAGGTGGCCTTTTATGGTCTGATCCAGGGTCTTGAAAAAAGCCTGAATCAGATTAAAGCTGAAAAGATCCTGCAAATGGATCCGGGATATTCAAAAGAACAGTTGGATGAAATCCTTTCTACGAAAGTCAGGGTCGAGAATCTGGTAGTGAAAGATGCTAAAATGCGTACTTTTATTTCGGACACCGACACCAGAGGGGAATTGGTTAGTCATGTCTATGATGTTACTTATGGCATTATAAATGATTATAAGGATACGCTGGTGCTGATCGATGATTCAATCGTAAGGGGAACAACCTTAAAAGATAGTATTATTTCAATTTTATCCCGATTGAGACCCAAGAAGATCATTATTCTCTCTTCTGCGCCCCAGATCAGATATCCGGACTGTTATGGAATAGATATGTCCAGGATGAATGAATTCGTTGCGTTCAGGGCTCTGCTTGCCTTGCTTAAGGAAGATAAAAAGGAGCATCTTTTGACTGAAGTTTATGAAAAATGTAAAACACAGGAAAAATTGCCTGATTCAGAAGTTAAAAATTTCGTCAAGGACTTATATCAGGTATATACACCAGAAGAAATTTCAAAAAAGATAGCAGAAATTGTTACCCCTGACACTGTTAAAATACCGGTTGAGGTGATTTATCAGTCTGTTGAGAATTTGCATAAGGCAATGCCGAATCATACTGGAGACTGGTATTTTTCTGGCAACTTTCCAACTGCCGGCGGCAACAGGGTCGTTAATAAATCCTTTATTAATTTTATGGAAGACAATAGTGATCGGGCTTATTAACAAGCCTGAAAAGAATTATAATAAAAAAAGGCGAAAGTTAACTTTCGCCTTTTTTTGTTTCAATTTACACCCATTTTGTCAATGGGAAGTCCATCCTTGAACTCAAAAGTTCATTTTTTGGATATACCCTGAAGGCATAATCATGGACACCGGCATGATTAAGCGTAAAATTACACCTGAATCCCGCAATTCCATTTTCAAATTTGTATGGTTTCAGCTGTTCGATCTGATTGATCTTATAGCTACCGTCATTTTGTTTGTTACCCAGGAGAACTTCGATTCCAAGATCATCAACATCCAATCCGTTAATATTTAAATTGATGTCAGCAATAAATGGATCTTCCATTTCTATCGGTCCCCTGTTGGGGTCTGGAACAAACATATTTTCAACTTTAATTTCATTCCAGGAAAGGGAAACCTTCTCTTTCCATGTGCTTAGTTCATTTGCCTTTTTAAAATCATTTTCCTGTAAAGATTTGCTGCTTGAAAATAATGGATTGTAGAATCCATTATAATAATCATCGAGCATTCTTTGCATGGTAAATCTTGGACAAATTTTAGCAATGTTGTTTTTGATGTATTTTATCCATTGCTTCGGTAAGCCATTTTTATCATAACTAAAGTAGGCAGGAATAATTTCATTTTCAAATGTCAGATACAATCTGGCCGCATCCAACTGATCTTGAATCTCCTGAGCTTCGAATCTTCGTTTTTGCTCAAGTGCCCAGCCTGCATTCTCAACATAACCTTCAGCCCACCAGCCATCAAGTACACTCAGGTTTAATACACCATTCATGATCGCTTTTTCGCCACTGGTACCGGACGCCTCCATGGGTCTTGTCGGTGTATTCAACCAAACGTCAACACCGGATGTGAGTACTTTCCCTAGATCCATATCATAATTTTCAAGGAAAAGGATCTTTCCTTCAAATCTTTCTTGTCTTGAAATTTCAATGATATGTTTTATCAGGTTTTGACCAGCAATGTCTCTTGGATGCGCCTTTCCAGCAAACAAAAACACGATTGGTTTGTCTTCCTTATTCATTAATTTTGACAATCTGTCAAGGTCATGGAAAAGGAGAGTGGCCCTTTTGTAAGTGGCAAACCTTCTGGCAAACCCTATGATCAGGGTATTTTCAGTTAGGTTGGCTTTTGTTTTTAATATTAATTTAGGATTTGAGTGATAGAAACTTGCCCGGTTGTCGAGCCGGTACATCACTTCGTCAATCAACTTTCTTTTTACTTTCTTACGGTTTGACCAGATTTTGTAATCATCAACCTCATAAATTTTTTCCCAAAGTGACTCATCGTATTGATTGTTTTCAAAACGGTCACCAAACAAGTTTTTGTATGTGTTTTTCCACACTTCATCTGTCCAGGTTGGATAATGTACTCCATTTGTAACATGACCTACATTTATTTCATTTTTGAAATATGCAGGATACAATGGCTGGAACATTTCTCTGGAGACTTCTCCATGGATCTTACTAACACCATTGATTTTTCTGGATAAATTCATGGCTAGAATACTCATAGAGAATTCCTCACTTTTGTTTGCGCTATTGATTTTACCCAATCCAATGAATTCCTCCCAGCTTATACCCAGATAATTGGCAGGATAGTGTCCCAGGTAAGCACGAACAAGATCCTCATTAAAAGTATCATGTCCTGCCGGAACAGGTGTATGCGTCGTAAATAGATTTGAAGCTCTTACTACCTCAAGTGCTGATTTAAATACCAGATGTTTTTCCTCGATCAAATATTTGATTCTCTCTATACCAATGAAAGCAGAGTGTCCCTCGTTGCTATGATAAATATTTGGTTTAAGATTTAATTTATTGATCAGGCGGATTCCACCAAGACCGAGCAATAATTCTTGTTTGAGTCGGTGTTCACTTTGACCACCATAAAGATGATAGGTCAATTCTCTGTCTTCCTGCTTGTTTTGTTCGATATCTGTGTCCATCAAATACAAGGCGACCTTTCCGACCATCAATTTCCAGATCTTCGCAGTAATTACTCTTCCGGGAAGAGCAAGATTAATATAGAACCATTTGCCATCTTCGTCCCGAACGGGCGTTATAGGCATTTGTGTAAATTTTTGTGCTTTATAGTTCGCTATCTGATCTCCGGAAATATTTATCTCTTGCTTGAAATAGCCAAAACGATACAATAATCCAACAGCAAAAAGATCCTTATTTGAATCACTAGCCTGTTTTAGATAATCACCAGCCAAAACACCTAATCCTCCTGAATAAGTTTTAATCGTAGCATGAAGACCAAATTCCATGCTAAAATAGGCTACCCGCTGATCTTTTTCTTTTATTTCACGACCCATGTAAACCTTAAATTCTGAATAAACCTCGTTCAGGTCTTTCATGAATTGTTTGTCTGCCACCATTTCATCCATCTGATCAATTGTCAGATTTTCAAATCTCTTAATTGGATTTCGAATGGAATCTTTTCCTGCACCAATGGAATTTATCAGTGAGGTTGCTTTATCATTCCAGGACCACCAGATATTGTTCACCAATTCTTTCAAAGGAAGTAATTCATCCGGAAATACATTTTTAACCAGGATTTTCTTCCAGTTCGGTACGTTTGTCTGAACGGGAGCCTGAATTTCGTAACCCATGTCCGTTGATGGTCGAACTACCTTGCTTTTTCGTTCGTTTGAATTTAATAAAGCAACATTCCAGGCATTGTAATAATTGTTAACCAGATTAGACCATTCGGCCTCTGAGCTTATTTCAAGTGCTTGCTTTTTAACCGCTTCACGATTGCCGTTCAACATATAATCATTGATGACTTTAGCGATTGTTTTAGGCACTATTTTATCTTCATTGTAGGTTCTTTCAATGACCGTTACTGCATCTTGTTTTTCACTAAAATTCTCCAAGACCCATTTTCCGAAACCAGCATATTGTGTAGTAATGGTTGGGATCATAAAAGCGACACTTTCAAGTGGTGTATATCCCCAGGGTTCGTAATAGGATGGGAATATTGTATAGTCAAAAGCCATCAGGAAGTCGTAATATTCCAGATTCAGCAACCCATCTCTGCCGTTTAAATAGGAAGGAATGAAAATAATATGCGTGTTACTGCCCGGGTCATTCTGAAAACCATTTTTGTTGATCCATTCAATTACAGGATCATATTGAGGGTTATTCAAAACGTGGGTAATGAATCGGTCATTTCCATTTATAGGTCCCGGGGTTGGAGAGAGAAGTTGTGGTAGCGGACCTGTGATTCCAGCAGGAACAGCAATAATTGCAAGTAGATCCCGGTCGGATTCCCGGTTTCTTAATTCTCCGATTGCATCAATGAAAAGGTCAATTCCCTTGTTCTTAAATTCATAACGGCCACTATTCAAAACCATGAAAGTATCTTCCTTAAAGTCCCTTCCCGTTAGTTTTTTTGCAAGTTCCAGGATTCTGGAACGGCTATTATTACGGATTTTTTCATATTGTTCTGCTTCAGGAACAAATCCATGATCAAATCCATTAATCGTGATAGCATCTGGGTTTCTACCTATGAATTGATTACACTCAAGGGCTGTAATCTCACTGACAGTTGTCAGCGAATCCGCGTATAATGCAGCATTTGTCTCCAGAGAATTTTTGGAAACTACTTTAAATTCGCTGGCTTTAAGATTGGCCTGGTATTTTTCAAGATTTTCATACAATTCATATCCATTTCCGGCAATGGACCGGCCCAATACCGTTGCATGGGTTGTGAAAACAGTACCAACCATAGGAACATTCTTTTCAAGATACAATATTCCCGCACCTGTCATCCACTCATGGAAATGAGCAATTATTTTATGGTACGGACCTAGGTAATACTGATAAAAACTTTCAATCAGTTTACCTGCGCTGTAACCAAATAAAGCAGGTTCAATATAATCCCATCCTCCACTTATGGAGTCTAGTTTATAATCTTCCCAAAACGTCTTAAAAATCTCATCCTTATGAGGGAATAATGGAGTAAAATCAACCAATAAAGCTATTGGTTTTGACTGTATGTTCCACCTTCCTGCACGAATATTCAGTCCATTGTTTTTTGCTGCCTGAATCCAATCTGCAAATAAGTTTTCATCTGGTATGAAATCAGGGTTCTCCGTAAAGCCCTTCCAGATATCTGGTCCGATTAAAATATATTTATCATTAAAATCTTTTTGTATACTAGTAGCTTTGGAAGCAAGGACAGTATAAATACCTCCTATTTTGTTACAAACCTCCCAACTGGTTTCAAAAATATAATCTGGCTTTTGCATATGTAAGATTTAATTTTAATTATAAAAGTTAATCAAAAGTATAAGTTTTTAACTTATTGGTCAAGCGGTAACAAGGGGTAGCTCTATTTATAATTTTCTAATCTTATCGTGAAATCAGAAAGTACATTCATGTAGTTAATAAATGCTTCGTATGGCGATCCATAAGGATTGAAGTACTTATGTACTTCTCCGTCTGAAAACCATTTTGTACACATATAATAGAAATGGTCTGAGGACTGAAGATGAAGCCAGTCCATTTGAATATCAGGATCTGTGCACTTTTTTACTTTTTTCCTCAGTTCGTATAATTTCATGAATGCTTCATCCTGAAGTTCGTTGCCCAGCCAGGCAGTCAGATCCCTTTCCTCATCAGCCCATGAAGTGGCATAAGGAACATGAACAGCAGATACGGGTTGCATTTCTTTTTCCAGATCTCTGGGTAATGAAAACCCAAAGCGTGTATGGGAGAAAATACGGTCTGGCAACTCTTTGAAAAACTCAAAAATACCGGTTTCCTCAATCTGATATTCACCGAATGTTACATAATCCATAAACAGATTAATTACCTCCTCTTCTTCAGGAATATTTGTTAGCCAACCAACGAATTTTTCTACGGTCAGCGGCCAGTCTTTCCATGTTTTTTGAGAAAACCTGAAAGCAATATCATCACTCAATTTAAAATTCTTTAGAAGGACTTTAAGTTTTGGATTGATCGGGTTGGTGTATAGGAAATTCGGGCTTCTCCAGCCAAGCACATGTTTTGCTCCTTCTGCAAGCATGAGTTTATAACCCATATCAGCAACAAGGGCACCAATTTTATCAGAATAAATCAATTCTGTATTTCTAAAAGTAGTCGGAGTTTGGTCAAAGAGCTCTTTGATCTTATTCGTATGTTTTTCTACCTGTTCTCTGAATTCAGATTTTTTCACGATCGAAGCAAGGGAATGTGAATAAGTTTCTGCCAGAAATTCTACTTGTCCTGTTGCGGCCAATGCTTTAAAGCCATCAAGGACTTCAGGCGCATATTCTTCAAGTTGCTCTAATGCTGTTCCTGTAATACTGAAACTCACTTTGAATGCTGAGCCATACTTTTCGATCAATTCCAACAACAATTTATTCATCGGAATATATGATTTCTCTGCTATTCTCCTTAAAATGAACCTATTGTTATGATCATCAAAATAATCATGATTCTCACCAATATCAAAAAACCGATATTGTCTTAATCTGTATGGTTGGTGCACCTGAAAATAGAAGCAGATTGTTCTCATACCTTTTATATTATATTAATTTTTTAACTACTTATTGAATCACTTGTTCATAAATCTTTTTTACTTTCTTTGCGGCTCTTTTCCATTTTAAATTACCGACTTCTTCTTTGCCGTAGGCTTTGAAAACCTTTGACAGGCTATCATAATGACAAAGACCATAAATGGCATCTGCCATCCCATCTACATCCCAAAAGTCAACTTTAACGGCGTGCTCGAGTACTTCTGCAACACCGGATTGCTTCGAAATGACCACGGGAACACTTGATTGCATCGCTTCAAGAGGTACGATCCCAAACGGTTCGGAAACAGAAGGCATTACAAAAACATCGCTCATGGCAAAAAGACGATTAATTTCCGGACCTTTTAGAAAACCAGTAAAATGGAATTTGTCCGTAATGTGCAAGCTTGCAGCATATTTGATGATCTTATGCATCAAATCACCGGAACCTGCCATCACAAATCGGATGTTATCATCTTTCTCCAGTAGTTTTTTGGCAACTTCTACAAAATATTCAGGGCCTTTCTGAAAAGTGATCCTTCCCAGAAAAGTGACCAGCTTTTCATTGAATGGTTTTTTGGGCATTGATTCCAATTCCTGTATAGGAAAGTCGACAGCATTATGAACCGTCACTACTTTTTTCGGATCGATCCCGTATTTTTCTATGACAATATTTCTTGTAAGATTGCTGACGGTAATAACCATGTCAGCATTTTCCATGCCGTACTTTTCAATCCCAAAGACATCAGTGTTGATGTTCTCTCCTGATCGATCAAATTCTGTGGCATGCATATGAACCACCAATGGTTTACCAGAACTTATTTTTGCGGCCACCCCTGCTGGATAACATAACCAGTCATGGGCATGGATCAGGTCAAATTCCTTTTCCTTTCCCAAAATGGAAGCGATCAAAGCATATCTTGAAACTTCTTCCAGAAGATTGATTCCATATTTTCCGGAAAAATTATAATATTCTGAAAATACATTGCTGCTTTCATTGTAAGTGGTAGTTGTTCTTTTTTCCTCTTTTACGAATAACTCAGGATTAACGTAAGGGATGATATTGGAACCGATCTCTATGTATTCGATCTTTTCAAGCATTTCCTGAAAACGAACATCTTCGAAAGGCAACCGTATGTCACTTGCACTGACCAATTTTATGGCACTCTGATCCTCATCGCCATATGCGCGGGGTACTACAAAAATAATGTCAACATCATTTTCGAATAAGCCTTGTGTCAAGCCAAAGGAGGCAGTGCCAAGTCCTCCTGTAATATGAGGAGGAAACTCCCAACCAAACATCAATGTTTTCATTCGTTAATTTTTTTATTCAAGCGAATCAAATCTTTTCACTATTTTCCAACATCCATTTGATCCTTAATAGTTCACCAACATTGGTCGCTTGTGAAATTGCTCCTCGTGCTTCAAACGGAGGATTCCCTTCATAAATCTCTGAAATGGTGCCTATTCCGGCGTTTTTCATTTCACTTTCAAATTCATTATAAATTTTCTCAATAAAAGTCCTACCTGTATTTGGATGCATTTTTAGGTAAGCCTCAGCAAATGCGCCTGTTAACCAAGGCCAGATCGTTCCCTGATGATATGACAGATCACGCTCTCTTTCATTACCCTCATATTTGCCTCTGTAATTCAAATCATTAGGGGATAAAGTTCGTAATCCTCTTCTTGTAAGTAGTTCTTCATGAACTAATTTAAGAACATATTCCTTTTGGTCTTCAGTCAAAGGACTGTACTTTTCAGATAGTGCAAAGATCATATTAGGTCTGATATCCCAATTTGCTCCGTTTTTATCAACATAATCTGCCAAACATTTTGTTGTATTACTCCAGAAAATTTCTGAAAAACTACTTTTGATCCGTTCAGGGTAAGCTGCCCACTTCTTAATAAAAGTTTGATCTTTTGCTGCTTTTGCAAGTTCAAGGAAAAAGCTAATTGCATCGTACCAAATTGCATTTGTCTCCACTAAATAACCTTGTCTTGGAACAACCGGATGGCCATCAACAGTGGAATCCATCCAGCTGATAGCCTTATCCTTTTGATTGGCCCAGATCAGTCCGTTTTCATGGATATTTAATATTTCATTTTTGCCGGTTAAAATATCCTCCAAAATAGAGTTTATGATTTTCTTATACTGCTTCCAGATATTGCTCTTGCCTTCTGCCATCTGATGAAGCTTATGCAAACACCTGAAAAACCAAAATATGGTATCAGCAGAATGATAGCTTATTTCACCCCGTGAACTTACATCGTTGAAATTTCCATTTTTCATTTCATCAATCATGGACTGAAGAACAAGGTGGAATTCTTTTTCATTGTCATTTGTCAGGCATATGCCCGGAAGTGAAATGAAGGTATCTCTGCCCCATCTTCCAAACCAATGGTATCCGGCAATGATTCCTTTTTTATTATTTCTTGTGATCAGGAACTGATCAGCCGCGTTTTTAAGGCAATTTTCGAAGCTGTTTCGTTCAAATCTGTCCTTGATCTCAGATTTGAATGATTTTTTAAATCCGGATGGTAATTTTTCTTCCAGTCCAATTGAGATCACGACGGATTTTCCATCTTTCATGTTGATGTCAAAAAAGCCGGGTACAAATAAATCTTCTGTAAATTCATAACCCCGATCCCTTTCCATAGGGTATTCTATGTTGTAGTGCCAATCCGGAGAATGCACATATTCTGCTTTTTTCGAAATCTGAAAATACAGTTTTGAAAAACCGTCATATAGTTGCCAGCTGGCTCCATTTTGAACAATGGAATATTTATTGTTGACCCCGAGGTTTGATTTGCTCAGCGAATGAATGCTTCGATAGGCAAGTAAGGGAGAGATTCTAAAGGTGAGGTCACTCGCCATTGAGTCCTCCACGCTATACCTAAGTAATAAACGGCTTTGGTTTTCAACAAAAATGTACTCTTTTTTAAAAATGGTTTTACCAATTCTGTAGGTCAGTTTCATGTTTGGGTCTGACTCAAAATTCCGGATGTATTTATGCCCTTTCGGATGGATGTAACCACCGGAAAATATCCTTGAACTTAAGTGGAATTCTGCACCATTTACGATCAGCGTCTCATCTACATTAGACAATAATACTTGTCTGGCTCCCTCCAGGTTTGGTTCCGGGACAACTAATAATCCATGATATTTCCTGGTGTTACAACCAATGATAGTTGAACTGGAATATCCGCCGTTTCGGCTTGTCCTCAATAATTCCTTGTTTAAAGAATAATTTAGGTTTATTAGTTGGTTTTTATTGAATTTCAAATATGATTTAGCCATGGTAGAATTAATGAATAATATTTCAATAAAAGTCCTAAATCGTTATTGGTAATTAAGCAACAACTTTTAAATAGAGCCTATTATAGCAAATATAGAAAATAGCCTCCATTTTAGAGGGTATTCTGATTAAATTGTACATTAAGTTTTTGTTACTTACAAACCAATTATTTTGTCTACTATTTTATGTCAAGTAATAATTTGATAAACTGATCCCCTTTGATTAGACCAAAGGCACCTTTGTCAGCGGATACCTCATCATAAGCTACAACAGAATCTCCGGGAATTCCCGGGTGATAAATAACAAATGGAACAGGATCGTGTGTGTGCGTTTTGAGTTCACAAGGGGTAGCATGGTCTGGTGTAATGGCAATCGTAACCGGTTCTTCCATTTTTTCTGTTTCTTCCAAAATGTATTTTACAACACGCTGATCCAGGTATTCTATGGTTTTGGTCTTAAGTTCTGCATTTCCTTCATGTCCGGCTTCATCGCTTGCTTCAATGTGTAAATAAACCAGGTCATGATCCTTTAGAGCTTCTATGGCTGCCTGTGCCTTTCCCTCATAATTGGTGTCGTAAAGACCGGTGGATCCCGGTACCTTAATCGGTGTCATGCCTGCATAAATGCCTATTCCATAAAGCAGGTCAACCGCTGAGATCATCGCCCCTTTTATGCCATAAGATTCCTGCAAGGTCTTCATCGCCGGTTTATTGCCCGGTGACCAGGGCCAGATTGAATTTGCAGGGTCCTTTCCGGTCTTTTCCCGTTCAATATTGACAGGATGATTTGAGAGCAACTCCTGAGATTGAAGGATCAGCTCGCTGACTAGGTCATTGGTTTCCCGAACATGTGTATTCGCTTTCGGCATCACTTCCATGAATGGCGTTCCGGGGACGTCATGGGGTGGCGTACAGAAAAAATCATTTATCCCACCTTTAATAACCAATAAATGCCGATAACTAACACCCGGATAAAATGTTACACGGTCATTTCCAAGTTTTTCCTGTAAATGCTGAATGAGAATATGTGCTTCATCGTTCCTGATATGGCCTGCAGAGTGATTTTTGATCTTTTGATCCTCAATACTGATCAAATTGCAACGTAAAGCCAGATCATCCGGGCCTAATTCAACCCCCATGCTTGCAGCTTCCAAAACCCCCCGACCCTGAAATACTTTTTTTACATCATAACCTAGTACAGCCATATTTGCAATTTCACTTCCAGGCAACATGTCAAGCGGCACAGTCGCAAATTTGCCAGATCTGCCCTTTTGCGCAAGCAAATCGATATGTGGTTTCATGGCAGCCTGCAGCGGTGTCTTGTTACCCAGGGATTCTATCGGAAAATCCCCCATACCATCGCCTAAAATTATTATGTATTTCATTTTGTTCGTTTTTGCATGTATTGATCTAAAAATACCGTATATCAAAAGTATCAAAAGATAGTTGATTTACTTTTAATTTTTCGTGAAAAAGAATATCAAAATATGAATGAAACATTAAAATGGGCCAATCAGTTAAGTGTTATTTTAAAATCAGTTTTAGTCTGCAAAGGTTTTGTAAAAACCATTTGATTAGACTTAATCAAAATTGCCTAAAGAAAAGTCGATTAGGATAAGCATAAACAGAAAAAAGCAGATATTTGTATTTGTAATTTACCCGTAAGTAGGATATTGGGATGCGGTTTAATTGGATCTTTTTATGAAATATCGGGCCACATTTTTTAAATATTAAGATAAAATGATGAATATATCAGTCAATTATATGGGACTTAATTTGAAGAGTCCAATCATTGTAGGAAGCTCTGGTCTTACTAATTCCGTGCAGAAAATAAAGGAACTGGAAGCAAACGGAGCGGGTGCGGTTGTATTGAAATCTCTTTTTGAAGAACAACTTATAAGTGAGGCGTTTGATGTTGATAATAAAAATGAACACGATTATCCTGAGGCATTGGATTATATCAATTTTTTCACAAAGGATTCTAACCTGACTGAATATCTGAAATTGATCAGAGAGAGTAAAAAAGAGGTTGATATTCCGATAATTGCCAGTATAAATTGCGTCAGTTCAGGCGAATGGGTGAATTTTGCCAAAAAAATGGAAGAAGCAGGTGCAGACGGGTTGGAATTGAATATTTCACTCTTGCCATCTGATGTTAATAAAACAAGTGACGTGAATGAAAAAATGTATTTCACGATCATTGAAAAAGTAAAGTCTGTAGTTAAGATACCGATCGCTTTGAAAATGAGTCATTACTCTGCGGGTTTAGCTAATTTGATTCAAAAATTGAGTTGGACGGAAAATGTGGATGCATTCGTATTGTTCAATAGATATTATAGCCCGGACATTGATATTAAGACACTAAAAATCAGTTCAACCGGGGTTTTTAGCTCTCCTGGAGATATTGCTGCTTCCCTTAGATGGGTAGCTTTATTGTCTGATAAAATTGATGTGGATATAGCCGCTTCAACCGGTGTGCATACAGGTGAAGACCTGATCAAACAATTGTTGGCCGGGGCTACAGCTGTTCAGGTTGTTTCAGCAATCTACCTGAACCATCCATCTATCATGACAAACATGCTTGAAGAATTAATGACCTGGATGAAGGCAAAAAAATATAAGAGTATTTCTGAATTTCAGGCAACTGTCAATCTGAGTGAATTGATCAACCCGGCTGCATTTGAACGGATTCAGTTCATGAAATACTTTGGAAATATCAAATAGCATGGATAATACCGTTTCAACAAGAAGGTTTTTCGGTTTTTAAAGCGAATAGCTTTTCGAAATTGACTCATTTTTTCTTTGCATATGCAATGGCCTGTTACATTTTTATACTATCCAGATCTATTGATTGAAGGTATTTTTGAGTTTGCTCATATCCCTTATCCCGGATTTATTTCCATTTTTTATCTTCGATCATTCCAATGCCTTTCAAATCCAGTTTCAGGTAGTGTGATCCCATTTCTTTAGTCGGTGTTTGTCTTTGCAGGCTGTTTATGGTAAGTGAATTAATGATAACCGAAGAGATGCCTGGCAGGCTATAAGATTTGTTGGCAGATAATTTATCCCGCAATAATTTCCAGGGACCCGGAACTTCAGATAAATTGATTTTTTTTATTTCTAGGCTTGTCAGAGAGATCGCCAGGATCTTATCCACAGGGTATTGATACATTGCCTGTATAGGCAAATTATCCATGATGCCACCATCTACATGGAGATGATTGTCAATGACAACAGGTGGGGAAATGCCGGGTATGGACATGGACATACTTGCAAGTACCTTTCGCCATAATGGTCCGGAATTGAGTACTTCCGTTTCTCCCCTGGATAAATTGGTTGAGATGCAAAATGACTTGACCCAGATGTCTTCCATGTCATGATCAGCAAACATCTCTTTTATATAGGCTTTAAATTTATTGCCAGACATTAGAGAAATCAGTGGGATCGTCAGATCCCTGCTGGTTAATCTCCTTCTGACTCCTTCCGCATTGATGGTGTGGATCTTTTCAAAATCAAAATCTGCAAAACACATTCCAATGCCATATAATGCGCCAGCACTAGTGCCACCAAGAAAGTCAATTTGAATCCCTTTTTCCTGCTGTGCCTGTACGGGACCAATGTGCGCAAAACCTTTGGCTCCTCCGCCACCCAGAACCAGACATACAGCTTTATTTGTCAAAATTCTACATAATCGTCCAATATCATTTGAATGGTTGCGCCTGATATGAATATGCAGATCTGCTTTTCTGTGCTCCAACCATTTTTGGGTTTTTACAGGGATATCTGACTTTTCACGATGGACCATTAACAGATAAGTTTTCTTATTAAGAATATTGTCAGTATAAAGATCCAGGTCATTTTTAACTTTATATAATGAATGTTCTGCATTAAAATCGCTTGCAACTACGATCAGATCAGCATAGATCATGCATTGCTGGACCATTCAAAATGTTGTTTGTCACACAATAATATGTTTAGTCCATTTTGGTTCTCGATCCTCAAGAAAAGTTCATTTTTCCCCTCACTGTGAAACGTTTGAGCGTTAAATATATGTAAGTCGGTATTTTGAACTTTAAAATATTGTTTCATCTGAGCTATGATTGAATTGAGCTCATTGTTTTCCTGAAGGGTTAAGATGGCAATATTTTTAGCCGGACTTTTTTTGTTCAATTCAAAAGCATTCTTGCGCAATCTGTCGATAAGTAGCTTAAATAATGAGGTTGCAAGTTTTGGGTTTTTAGATATCAGGGTAAGATATTGGTTTGGAGTGAATTCAAGGACGGATGAATTGCGGATCGCCAATACAGATGCCATCCGCGATTCTCAAGTAAGAAACGCCAGTTCTCCTACTGTTTCACCAGCATCGATATCGCCTAATAAATGAACGTTTCCTTCGTTTTCTGATAATGCTCTGAGTCTGCCGTAAAGAACTATGTACATTTGATTCTGCAGGTCTCCCTGATGAAACAAAAAATCGCCTGTCTCTATTTCAAGCAGGTTCCCTGACTTATAAATTTGACGGATCATTTCATCATCTGCCATTTCAAACAAATTCCTCAGAATTTCCTGTACATAATGGTTCATTTCATTTAGATTTTTCCCGATCTTATTTTTCAATTATACTTATCTTAAGATGTTAATTAGCAAAACTTGAAAAAACAGGTTGATTTATCCATTTATTTGAATGAAGAAGGGTATTTCTGCCTCCTTTGTAAAGTAATAATGATGCAATATTTTAATACTTTTTGTACTTCAATTGGTTGAATTTAAATCACAAATTGAGAAAATTATTCTATTATGGAAGCAATCTGTTAATTTATGCAGAATATGGGGCACACAATGTTGGGCTGTAAGGTTTTCAAAATTGTATTATCACTAAATATATTTATTTTAGCGAAACAATTTAAATCTTATAAAACATTGACAATGAAAAAACCATTAATTTCTGTTTTTTTCTTATTTCTATTTATTGCGCATTTAGGTTCTCAGTCTTTGTATGAGCCTTTGAAAATTCAAAAATGCTATCAGGATGGAACGAGAAGTCATACAGGTATGCCGGGGCCAAATTATTGGAAAAACACTTGTAATTATGACATAAAAGTCATGTTAAAACCTGACAGGGGAAATATTCGAGGATCAGAATTGATCAGTTATTCAAATAATAGTCCTGACACCCTAAAAGAACTGGTTATTACAATTCTTTCTGATCTGTACAAAAAAGGCAATCTGAATGATTTTAGTATCCCTCAGTCTTTATTGAACGATGGTGTCAAAATCAGTAAATTCAGGGTAAATGGTAATGATTCTTATCTGAATTCTTCAAAAATAACAAGAGAGGGAACAAATATGATCGTTACACTGGATGAGCTGATCTTACCGGGTACCACGTCGCTGGTTGAAATAGACTGGGAATTTGATTATCCTGGAAACCTTACGATACGTAACGGAAATTATGGGGACAGTACTTTTTTTATAGGTTATTTTTATCCCAAAATGGCTGTTTATGATGATGTGGATGGCTGGGACAAATCAAACTACACCGGCTATACTGAATTTTATGGTGAACATTCTGATTATGATGTAAAGATCAGCGTGCCTGGTGATTTTAAAGTGTGGGCCAGTGGAGAATTGCAAAATGTGGATGAAGTACTCTCAGAAAAGTACGCTATTAAGTGGAAAGAAGCACAGAAGTCTGATAAAGTTTATAAGCTGATCACAGCAGATAATTATCTGGATCAGGACATAACCCAGAACAACGAGTGGAACACCTGGCATTTTAAATCGACGAATATTCCAGACTTTGCATTCGGGACCAGCGATAAATTTTTGTGGGACATGATCAACGTGGTTGTGGACCAGGGAAGTGGTCGAAAAACAACTTTAAATGCAGCCTATCGATTGGATTCAAAGGATTACTATAAGATGGCAGAGTTGGGGAAAAAAGTGCTGGAAGATTATTCAACCAGATTGCCTGGAATTCCTTATCCATATCCTGAAATGACCATTTTTAACGGAAATTCCGGTATGGAGTTCCCGATGATGTGTAATAATGTGAGTTGCGAAGAATGGCATGAAACTGCTGGACTTGCTTATCATGAAATGGGGCATAGTTATTTTCCGTTTTTTATTGGAACCAATGAGCGAAAATACGCCTGGATGGATGAAGGATGGGCCAGTTTATTTCCATATTTCTATAGCGATACTCATTCTCCTCAATATGATTATCTGGCCAACAGAATGGGGCGGTATTATAATGAGGCAGGATCTGAAAGAGAGGTTCCGTTGATGACTCAAAGCGATTTATTGCATATTCGCGGACCCTATCGACAAGCTAGTTACAACAAATCATTTTTTGCTTACTTTTATCTTTATACCTACCTGGGGGAAGAAACATTTTCAAAAGCACTGCAAGGATATATGAATGCCTGGGCGGAAAAACATCCGGTTCCATTTGATTTTTTCTATTCATTTAATACCATTGCCGAGATGGACCTTAACTGGTTCTGGAAAAATTGGTTCTTTGATAAAAATCATTCGGACCTGGCTATTTCAGAGATGAAAAATGGTGAATTAATTGTCGAAAATAGAGGCAAGTTGATATTGCCCGTTTTTATTGAGGTCAATTATAAAGACGGTAGTAGTTATGTGTTAAAGAAGGATATTTCTGTTTGGAAGGATCAACAGGAAAAAATTACTATTCCAATTAAAGATTATAAAAAGGTTTCGAGTATTGTTCTTGGAAATGATGAGATTCTGGATGTTGACAAAAGCAATAATACCCTGAAATTTTAAAAACGAATTAAATCGCAAGTTAGGACGATCGAATTACCAATGATCCCAGACCTAATGGGCTTGACTTATGAAATAAAAAAAAGCCTGCATCGAGCAGGCTTTTTTTTATTTATTTTTCTGTATTTTCTGTAGTTTCTGTACTGTCTGTTTCTCCTTTGAACAGATGTGGCAGATACTTGCCCCGGATGATTCTTTCGAGTTCATCCGCAACTTCAGGGTTGTCATTCAGAAAATCAATTGCTGATGTTCTTCCCTGGGCTATTTTAGTCCCACTATAGCTATACCAGGATCCACTCTTATTAACCAGATCCAGGTCAACAGCGATATCCAGGATTTCACCCATTTTTGAGATACCTTCACCGTAGATAATATCGAATTTTGCCAATTTAAATGGAGAGGCAAGTTTGTTTTTAACGACCTTAACTTTGGTTGGTGACCCAAAAACTTCTCCGTCTTTATCTTTAAGAGCTGATCCGGATTTTCGGATATCGAGTCTTACAGAAGAATAGAACTTCAGTGCGTTACCACCGGTTGTCGTTTCAGGGTTACCAAACATTACGCCGATTTTTTCTCTCAGCTGATTGATGAAAATGCAACAACTGTTGGTTCTTCCGATGGTTCCGGTAAGTTTTCTTAATGCCTGAGACATAAGTCTTGCCTGCAAACCCATTTTAGAATCGCCCATTTCTCCTTCAATTTCAGCTCTGGGTGTCAGGGCTGCTACGGAGTCAATAACAATTATATCTATGGCGCCTGATCTGATCAGATTTTCTGTGATCTCAAGTGCCTGTTCCCCGTTATCCGGCTGAGAAATAAGAAGGTTGTCAATGTCAACACCCAGGTGTGCTGCATAATTTCTGTCAAATGCATGTTCTGCATCGATAAAAGCAGCGATTCCGCCAGCCTTTTGTGCTTCTGCAATTGCATGGATCGCAAGTGTGGTCTTTCCAGATGATTCAGGTCCATAAATTTCTACAACTCTTCCTCTTGGTAACCCACCAATTCCCAATGCAATATCCAATCCAAGTGAACCGGTAGATATGGTATTTACATCTATGACGGCCTGATCTCCCAAACGCATGACTGTACCCTTTCCGTAGGATTTTTCAATTTTGTCAACAGCCAGCTTGAGCGCTTTTAACTTCTCGTCTTTATTATTTGCCATACGTATATTTTTTTTCAAATGTAAAACTAATATAATATATTTAACCCATTCATATAAATCAAAATAATACAACCAGACAATTAGCTGAATTACTCCATTTTTCCGGGAAAATCAGAAGATAAGGCATAAAAAAAGGATCACAAATGTGATCCTATAATAATTTTTTGCTTTCGGTATATCAAGCTTGAATTGTTGTGTGTTTGCTTGCTTGCAGAATTCGATTTATAGTTTTATCAGATGGAACAAATGCTACTTTTGGTAAAAGATCAAAAATTTTGTTCATTTCCATGAAAATGGTTCGAACTTTTTTGTTTGTTTCAATTGCATTTTCGATTTCCAGCCTCTCAAATAAATCTGATTCTTTATATAAATACCGAATTAAAACTTTTTCTGAGTAAATTTCTTCCATATATCCTGTTTAGTTTATAATAAGCTTCACAATAAACTAAACTTATAAATACACTAAATATTGTGTACTCAATGTGTTAGGATAAATTTATTCCTATTTTACTCTGTGCCAGGTCTGGGTTCTACCCAAAATTGATATGCCCATGTATCCCCGTACCTTCAATTTATCCATTCCATCCATTGAAATGTTACATTTGTAAACACTTCCATCACCCGGATCAACGATCTTACCATAGCTCCAATAATCTTTATAATCTTTCATGTCCCAAACGATGTCTATATCATAAAGGCTTTTTCCTTTTTTGTCTCCTGGACAATCTACACATACTTTAGTTGTGGCAGCAGGTAATAATTTGACAACTTTGCCAAAATACTTATCTCCTTTTTTGTAGATTTCCACATGAGATTTGGGGTCTCCGGTTTTATCGTCAATAGTCTGCCAGATGCCCAGAAGATCCTGAGAAAACACATTACTTGCGCCAAGCATAAAGACGATCAATAAACTTAAAAATGATAATTTTTTCATAAGATTAATTTTTTCAAAATAGGACTTAAATAAATAAAAATTTTGATTGAAAGTTAAATATAGATTTTTTATGCTAATCCCGATAAAAATGGATTGATTTAAAAAGGATTGAAACACAGGCTGCGAAACTTTCAGATTTAAAAATCAGCTTCGGCGGGATGCCAGAAAAGGGTTTTAAAATCTTGAACCGTATCATTTTCAACAATGATTCCCTCTTCATTTAATAACTCCTCCATGAGCTTTGGTGTAAAAAAATGATTTCTGCCTGACAATTCACCTTTACGATTAACTACCCGGTGGGCCGGAACATCTATGCCGGTGGAGAAACTTTTATTCAGGGCCCAACCGACCATTCGGGCCGAACCCAAAGCCAGATATTCAGCGATTGCCCCATAAGTGCTAACTCTTCCATAGGGTATCATCCTGGTGCAGGCATAGACATCTTCGTAAAAATTTTTCTTCATGGTCATTGTTTGGCTAACAATTTAGTGAGAAATTCTAATAATGCTTAAATTTTAAAGTAAACGGACTAATTTTGCAAAAAATGTAAGGATAATTATGCAGAAGCCTCAGGTGTTAGCCAAAAATATTAATAATCTCACAGATGCCAGATATTTCTCCGCAATGGGTGTGGACTACCTTGGGTTCGAACTATCTGCTTCGAATGCGGAATCAGTGGCCCCGGCTCTGGTTAAGCAATTAAAAGGCTGGGTGACTGGTCCGGAATGCATCGGAAGCTTCAGCGGATTTGAATCAGTGGATAAAATTAAGGAGCTCATGCTATCAGCCGAACTTGATGGTGTATGTTTGGAAGCCTTTGCGCCCGAAGGACTTGGGGAAGTTCTGAGTAGTGCCCTTATTTTCAGAGAGGCCCCAGTTCAAATCCTTGGGGAGATCACTTTGGATCCAACCGAGCGACTGATCATCAATTATCGGGATGTTCAGGAATTGGAATCTGCATTGATACAATATCCGGATCTGTATAATTACAAATTGTGGCTGGATGGCCCGATGGATCAATCTTTGTTCGATTCTGGGGTGTTCCCCAGAACAGAGGGCATCGTAGTCCGGGGTGGGGAAGAAGAGAAAATTGGTTTCAAATCGTATGAAGAACTTGATTTTATATTTGATCAGTTAGAAAAGATACTCTAAAAGTCTGCTATCCCCGAAACTACTTTGTTAATTGTAGTAAACGAAAGTTATTTTAGTTTACTATATATAATAATTGGTAACTCAATAATTAACCAAAGGGGTCTGATCCATTTGTTTTTCTGTTTTATAATACAATTGCTCGCTTCGTTTCTATCTGATTAATATGTAAAATTTATTGATAATCAGCCTTTTTTTGGTTTAATCGATTCAGATCCTAATCCGAAAACCTATACTAAAATATGTTTTTTGAACAAAAAAAGTTCATTTATCGAGCTTTTGCCACCGTTTGTCTATAATACTATCCTAAACATCATACTATGTATTGCATAGTATTGTATTTTCATGTACATTTGTTTTGTATTTATGAACAAACAATGATAAGATCATAAAAACTCAAAAAATTAAAATGACAAAAACAGCGCAATATGAAAATAGAAAACACCAAAGCACAAATGAGAAAGGGCGTGTTGGAATTGATAACACTTTCTATTATTTCAAAAAAAGAAGCTTATCCATCTGATATTATCAAGGAGCTAAAAGCTGCTGAATTAATAGTTGTAGAAGGTACCATGTACCCCTTGCTTAATCGGTTGAAAAATGCCGGATTGCTAAAGTACAACTGGAAAGAATCTACTTCGGGTCCGCCCAGAAAATATTTCCAGATCACAGAAGATGGTAATCTCTTTTTGAAAGAATTGAGATTGACCTGGAATAAGCTTGAGAATGCGATTAAATCAACAACGATAACAAAATAAATATAAAAGAAATGAAAAAGGTAATTCATATAAATCTGGGATCATTTCCTTTCACGATAGATCTTGATGCGTACGAAAAGCTCGATGCATACTTTCTATTACTGGAAAAACATTTCAGGAATCACGAAAATCCCGAAGAGATAATCTACGATATAGAAAGCAGGATAGCGGAATTGTTCCTTGAAAATCTGGGTGAAAATTCTATCCTGACAACCAAGGATATTGAGGAAGCAATAAAAATCATGGGTAAACCTGAAGATTTTGATGACGTGGAAACACCCGAAACCGTTGCTTCTGATTCTGATTCAGAAAACGCAAAGCATGATCAATATCATTACAGGACAGGAAGAAGACTTTTCAGGGATCCTGAAAACAAGGTGGTATCCGGAATTTGTTCCGGGTTGAGTGCTTACTTTGGAATTGAGGATCCGGTTTGGCTGAGGATATTTAGTGTGATCCTGTTTTTCATGACGGGAGGAACACTTGCTGTTGTTTATCTGATCATGACAATGATCATCCCTAAAGCAACAACCTCTGCTGACAGGAAATCAATGTACGGTGAACAGATCGATATTCATACAGTAGCTGAATCTGTTGAGGAAGAAATTGGAGAATTATCCAATCAAATTCAGGACTGGGCACAAAGTTTCCGGGAAAAGCGAAAACAAAGAAAACAAAGAAGATTCCGAAGAAAGCGTAAGTATTAACAGGAATCAGTTCAATATAGACACAAGTAGTTTTCTAGGTCTGCATAGCCAATATGCAGCCCTTTTTTTATCTTCATACATAGTAGAATAAAATACGATAGGCGCTAATTATTCCTGAATAGTGATCAGATAACTGATGATAGCGGCAAGATTTGACCGGGCAGTGTCAGGATCAAAATTTCCTTCTTTGCTCATGAGGTCAACCCCCCACATTGGCATCGGTCTTGGGCCAAATTCTTTATAATGATTTCTTCCATCAATATATTTAGCCACTTCGTCAATTGGGAATTCTTCAACATTTCGTCGGTGGTTGATTTGGGTAAGGTCAACCTTTGAATAATGTTCTCGAAGGTCAGAAATACCCTTTCCATCAGCCGCATGACATTCCGTGCAATATTTTAAATATAATTTATGGCCTTTCGTGATCTGTGGGTGTTCCTGATTTAGTTTTAAATGACAGGATCCCAATACAGTTACAACGGAAATCGCTAAAATGCAAAGTGCAAAACTATTGGTATTTATATGAATTTTCATTTTGAACATTTTTATACTAAATGAATTTTACATGGTTATAATTCCACCTTTGATTACTAAATTACAAAAAAAAATGGACACACTAATCATGTAGGGTATCATTTGTAATAATAATCAAATCCCTCAAAATGTGAAGAATTAGTTTAAATAAGATTTCTCTCACGTTACACCAAAAACTGATTATTTTGCATCTTATTTATTGAATGACAGTAGTTGCCATTTTTTATATATAGTTAAATGGATTTAAATGCCAAAAATACATATGAAAATATTTTTTACAATTATCGGTTTTGGATTGATATTAATGTCCTGTCAAAATGCGGGAAATCCGTTGGTGACTAATTACAAACCCAAGGCCATTTCAAAATCGAATGATGTAGTTGTTGTCGCGGATCCGGAATTATGGAAAAGTGAGGTTGGGGATACATTCCGGTACTATTTTGAATCTGCTTATCCGATAACGCCCAGTCCGGAACCTATTTTTAATCTTAGATATTTCACAACAAGAGAATTAACGGCTGAACCACTCAGAAAGGAACTCAGGACCTATTGTATTCTGGCAGACCTGTCCGATACTTTATCAGAAACAACCCAAATGATTAAGAATGATTATGGTGAAAAGAAATTCAATAAAATTCTGAGAAATGACAGTACTCAAACCGGGGCTGGCAGAAATAAATGGGCGCAGGATCAGTTGGTCATCTACATGTTTGGTAAGGGGGAGCAATCTCTGATCAAAGCGATACAGAAAAATTTCAACAGTGTAACGAATAAGATTCACGAACACGATGCTCAGCAGATCAAGGCCAATACATATGTCTCAGGCAGAAATCTTGGTTTGATTGATAAAATCAGAAATAATTTCCTGATCAATGTCGATGTGCCCGGGGATTATAAGGAAGCCTTATATATGCCTGAAGGGGACAAAATGATCTGGTTGAGAAAAGATACCAAAAGAGCGGCATTAAACCTGATTATTAAAAAATATAAATATACGGACATCGCGCAAATGTCCGTTGCCAATGCAATAGAGTTGACCAATGATTTTGGCAAATATGTTGAATCAGAAACATTGGGGTCTAAACTCCTTGTGAACGACACCGACCTGCCAATTCTCGAAAATGTAAAGGAAATTAATGGCAATTACACCCTTGAAGTGCGGGGGATATGGGAAATGGATAAAGACTTTATGGGTGGACCATTTGTCTCATATCTGATTCCGGACACAAGAACCAATTCCTATATTTTTGTGATGAGCTTTGTATATGCCCCCGGAAAAGAGAAAAAACAATTTTTGCAGGAAATGGAAATCGTGGTTAATTCATTCGGTTTTCTAAAATAATCCGATAATATTATGAATGTTTGAGGCACTCAACAATATAAAAAATGGCATTTTTTGACTATTTTAGCAACCTCAAATTTGTAAATACATGAATATTGCTGTCAATGCAAGATTGTTGATTGAATCGAGGATGGAAGGAATTGCCAGGTATAATTATGAGAGCTTGAAATGTATGGTTCTCGATCATCCTGAAGATAAATTTTATTTCTTTTTTGACCGGCCTTATAGCGAGGAATTTATATTCGCAAAAAATGTGATTCCAATTAAAGTAATTCCACCCACGAGACATCCTTTATTGATTATGTATTGGTTCGAATGGGCGATCTACCGAAAGCTCAAATCAATTCAACCGGATGTGTTTTTATCAGGGGATACTTATATGAGTTTGAAGACTAAAATCCCCACTCTGTTAGTTAGCCATGACCTTGCTTACATACATTACCCTGGACATATTCCCAAGTCGCATCGAATGTATTACAAATATTATTTCCCTAAATTCCACAAAAAGGCAAAGGCTTTAATCGCTGTATCAGAATTCACCAAAAATGATATTATTAAGCATTATAAGATCCCGGCACAAAAGATAACAGTGGCTTATAATGCCCCGAATGGTACTTTTTATCCGATAGATCCGGTAACAAAAGCCAAAACACAGGAAAAACTAACACAAGGCCGGCCCTATTTTGTCTACCTCGGTTCTATTCACCCTAGGAAAAACCTGGAAAACCTGATAAAGGGATTTGATCATTTTAAGGAAAATATGGATTCAGATCATTGCCTTGTGATCATAGGCAGGCCAGCATGGAATACAGAGTCTTTTTATAAAACCATGGACGAATCTCCATACAAAGCAGATATTATACACACACAATTTAAAAGATCAGAATTGCCGGAATATATAGGGAGTGCTGAAGCTTTGTGTTATATTTCTCTATTTGAAGGATTCGGGATTCCCATTTTGGAAGGTTTTGAAGCAGGCGTACCCGTTATTACATCCAATGTCAGCAGCATGCCCGAAGTCGCAAAAGACGCAGCAATTAAGGTTGACCCAGAAGATCCGTTTTCTATTGGAAGTGCATTTGACCAAATAGCTAACAACGCCCCGCTAAGAAAGCGATTGATCGAAAAAGGGAAAAACAGGCTGAAAGACTTTAGCTGGCAGCGAACCTCAGAAATAATATATGGGAAGTTAGAAGAGCTTGGTAAAAATATGTAAAAACAAAACATGAAATAGATGCCTTATTTAATATTGGGAAAATCCCGGTGCATATCATGGATCTGATATTGACGAAAGAGGCATTGATTTTATTTACTTGATTTTTTTAGCAACCCATCGTTATTTAATTCCTTATTTACATAAGAAAGAAGAGATCACTAAGAACAGACAACAAAGAGGAAGATTTTGATTGTTTCTTCTTTTGCTGTTAATCTATGTTGATTTAATACTGGCCATACTTGAACTTGATTTTTTTTTGTTTAAAAAGCGCACAATGAACCTTTTGCTGGAATCTGAAGTGATTCTGATTCTTGGTTAGCTCTTGATATGGATAGTGCGGTATGTTATTATCAGTAAATTCATTCATAAAAGAAAAGAAGAGGAACATCGATATTTTACGAGAATACTTACAATGAAATTTCAGCCATAAATTCTCTGAAGTGAATGATGTTTATGATAGCCATATTTATAATTCTCAAATATACACAGTGGGATCATGCATTTTGGACAATAAAAGTCCGAAAGCAAATGCTCCGGATATTTTAATCAGAATTTCAAGTGTTTTCAATATTATAATCAATGACCTGCTTGCAAAGTTGACCATTTGGGCTCATACGCAATTGCTCGTGTATAGTTATATTAGAAATCGCGAATTTGATACGGGGATCATCTATTCTATCAATAAGCTAATGGATGTTTATTGTATTTCATTGCAGCATTGATTGCTTTGCACAGTTTGGTATTGGATTGGAACCTTTGATAGGTGGAGCAGCTGCCTTAATGTTGGATTTGGATTATTGATACAAAATACGTATTCTGATTTTTTTGCTGGTTTATTATTTGAGCGCCCGGTGAAGGTTGGCGATTTTATCAGTTTTGAAGGGGATACGGTCGTTTCCAAAAAATTGGTTTGCGCCCTTCAAAAGTTAAAAACAGAGAGAGTGTCAACTACATCATTCCCAATTCAAAAATGATCGTAAATTCTGTGATTAATTTGTCCCACGACGAAAAATCAGTTCGATTTAATGTAAAAGTTGGTGTGGCTTATGGCTCAGATACAAAATTAGTAGAAAGCCTTTTACTAAAAGCAGCTGGAGAACAAAAAGATATTTTGAACCGACCTGAACCCCAAGTCATTTTTAATGATTTTGCTGATTCATCACTTGAATTCATATTGTATTTTTATTCAAATACTATTTTTAATTCTGAACTTGTCAGGAGTGAATTGAGATTTAATACTAATGAGAAATTCAGCAATAATGGAATTTTAATACCATTCCCTCAGAGAGATGTTTGGATGATAAATCAATAATTACCTTTTCCCGGATCTACTCCATTTAGCACCTACCTTATGAACTTTGTGTAGTGCGAATTCCCATTTTCATCTTCACCAAAAATAATGTAGCCCCCCTTACTTAAATGCTCAATATCCAATGTCTTTGACTGGATGTCATTCTCATTTGCTGAAAAAACATGTTTGCCATCTGAGCTGTAAATGTGCGCTGATTTGAGCGAATAATTCCATTGAATGGCAGAAGAAGAAGGATTAGGATACACTGTAAATAGGTCAAATTCAGGCTTATTCGTTATTTCACCGATAGCCCTGGGAGTCATGGTTACTTTTTGCTCTAATGGCATAGTGGAATATATATTATAGGCGCCTGCCTGTATGGTGATTTCCATATTATTTTGATCCACTTCAAATGACGTCCCGTTAAAATAATCATACCAAAGTCCGGTTTCCGGAAAGACAACATTTGAAGTTACGGCGGTAATGCCAAAATTTCCTACAGCGATCAGATGCTCATTTTCCATACTATATCTATACATTTTAACCTCACCCTTCAGGGAATGCGTGACATCTTCTGAATTAAAGATCGGGTAGTTCTGTTTCAGGAAATTTAGGTTGGTCATAATATCATAGATATTCTTTCTTTGCCAATCCCCGAAATATTCCCATAAAATCGGTTTTTCACAGACCCTGCAACCCTGATCAATGGAGATATCATATCCAAGTTCACCAAACTGCCAGATCATTTTCGGGCCGGGTAAGGGTAAAAAGAATACGGCATTCAATCCAATTCTTTCAGCTGCTGTAATTTCGTCTGTTGTATTATAACTGCCCTGGAAATTCCCCCATTGTGATATTTTATACATCACTCTTTCTTCATCATGACTTTCCATATAAGTTATAAGGTTGGAGACATCCCATCCACGAGTAGTGGAAAGCCCCCATGAAAAGTCGGATTTATTTCCGGAGTTATAGCCCATTGCTCCTTCACCATAATTGTGATTCATATTGCCCCAAAGTAAAATACCATATTCTGCCAGTTCTCTTTCTTCTGCATTATCTGATAAATGCTCGAAACAAACAATCACTTTCGGGTTTCTTTGCCAGATCTCATCCGACATCCTTTTTAAGAGTGCGATTCGGTCTGGATCGTAAATGCTTCCCCAGCTGTCTGAATTGTTTTTAATGTTGTTTCCAAATCCTTTGGTAAAATCAAATCTGAATCCATCTACCTTGAATTCATTGATCCAGTATGAATTAATACTGTCCACCAATTCCTGGGTATGTGGACTTTCATGATTGAAATCATAACCCCAGTGTGCATCCGGATTTGTGAAATTATGTTCCCGGTTGTACCAGGGATTTAAAACAGACGGTTTCCCGCCCTCCAGATACATTTGGGCAAAAGGACTCTGGCCGTAACTGTGATTCAATACCATATCTATGAATACGGCTATACCTCTTTTGTGACACTCGTCTATTAGTTTTTTTAACTTGCTTTTTGGGCCATAATACTTGTCAGGAGCGAAATAAAAAGCTGGATTATAACCCCAGCTTGAGTTGCCTTCAAATTCATTGACTGGCATGAGTTCAAGTACATTGATGCCTAGTGTTTGAAGATAATCCAGTTTGTCAATTACAGCATCATAACTGTGGGCATCCTGAAAATCACGAACCAGTAATTCGTAGATCAATAATTTTTCTTTTTCTACGGGGGTAAAGTTTTCTACTTCCCATATAAAAGGCTCTTGTGCAGTCTGGAAAACAGCTGCCATTCCATTTGTCTTTTGGAACGGGTAAGGTACGAGGTCCGGATAAACACTTTGCGGAATATGTCTATCGTTGAATGGATCTGAAACCTGATCCGTATATGGATCTGCGATCAATAATTCACCATCGATCAGGTACTGGTAAACGTAGGGTTTCGATTTTTCCAGATCAGTGAGTCTGAACCAGAAATAATTGCCATCTTTTCGCATCTGGAAATCGTTGCTGGGCCGCCAGTCGGTAAAATCACCGAGTATAAAAACATTCGTTTTATAAGGTGCCCACAATACAAGACCAACCGTATAGTCATCGAGATAATTTATACCTTTTTTCCAACCTGAAGGCAATGCTTCCAAAACCACAGCTTGCCTGACGCACACGAAGAGGGTGTCAAATAATATGGTGGTTCCATTATCCGCTGATGCGTAAATCCAGTAATTACCAGTATCTTCAAACAAGTGGGTATAGTTTAAAGAGGTTCCCGTCTGCTGTGCCACGGCAATATCATTGATATAAAGTCCGATTTCAGCTTCTTCAGTTGTCGAAATACTGAAATCCAGTGATTCGCCCGGATCCAGGATCAAATTGTCACCTGGCTGATCGATCTGAAGATTGAAACCATCCATAAAGACATCGATAAAAATATCAGTTCCGCCATCATCTTTCCCTTCCAGACTATTGTCTTCGGACCTGAAAACCAAAGCAATTTTGAGGATTATTTCTCCCTCAGGCACTCCGTAATAGGTTCTGATGTCAGGTGTTAATTCCAACTCATACAGGTCAGTATCCACCCTTTCAAGTTTTGTTTCAGCTGTATTCTGTCCCCAGTTTGTTTTTACATATTTCCAATCTGAGCCACTGCTGCTTTTATCGGTTATCACCCCAGTATGCGCATAAACATCTCCTGAAAATCCCTTCAATCCGCCAGTTCCTTCCGCCGCATTGAAAATCACTTTTACCGCTTTTGAGTCAATTGGTATAGCGGGAACGGTCGTGATCAGCTGCGCCTGAACTGCAAAGAAATTATAAAGGAGGAATACTAGTATAAATGTAAATCGCATGATCGTTGTTTATTGTATTTGTAAAATTAGGGATTCGAGCGGGTCAATGGTAATATCGATATACGCCCGGTCCTGTTCAACGACCAGAAAAGAGACCCGATCATCAAATAAGTTCTTAAATGCAAATTTTCCTGTTTGTAATTCCCATAATTCAATCAGGCCTGAATAGATGCTGAATTGGAAGGAAGCGCGTATGTTTTGATCAAAATTGCACAGGACGAGCAATTTTTCATTGCCTGACCACCTGGCAAAGCTATATATTTTATTTCCGGGATAATTTTTAGTGTTCCAGGCATTATGTCTGTGCAAATCATAAAATGGACCGGTAAGCGCCTCGCTATTCAAAACGAAGTTCATTAATTGGGAATAGTATTGTCTGAGGTCTTTTTCATTTTCCTCCAGTAAGCCTCCATCGAATTTGCCAAAATTCATCCACCTCTGATGCGATGGAACACTGGTATAATCAAATATGCTGGTTCTTGAGGCACTACCAAATCCAGGGTTGTCCGTCGCCTTTTCGCCGGTTTCCTGACCAAAATAAATCAGTACGGCTCCTTTGTCAATTGTTGCAGAAAGCACCATTGCCGGTAAGGCCAAAAATGGATCTCCTGCAAACTCAGGTGAAGCAATCCTCTGTTCATCATGATTTTCCAGGAAATGAAGCAATCTGTCTGAATAGTTATAATATCTTTCTGTGACAGGGAAAATGTCATTGCAGCTTTTCTGATTTTGAATGATGCCTTTTAATGTGTCATACATGTCAACCTTGTCATACAAGAGATCCATTTTACCCAGTTGAATATAATTGTCGAATTGATCAGGTTGATAGACCTCTGCGATCAATAAGGAGTCAGGTTTTTTATTTTTAATATTTGAATTCAGGTAACTCCAGAATTCGACTGGAACAAGTTCGGCCATGTCATATCTGAATCCATCTACCCCCAGGGACAACCAAAAATCAGCGATCTGAAACCATTTTTTCCAGCTTGATGGCAAATCTCTGTTTTCCCAGAATTTGCAGTGTTCGGTATGATCCAGATTTCTGTATGATTCTGGCAATATTGGAAAATCCTTGCTGCCATCAGGTCTTATACCATAATTTATTTTTACGGTTTCGTACCAGTCATGCGGGTGTGGTTTAGCTTCTCGACTACCATTTCCGGTCCACTTGGCCGGATATTCGTGATAGGGTTTCAAGTTAGCCTCCGTGTTGCCACCCAACGGAGAATATCCGTCGATCCAGTCCGGATTTTGATATTGTTTTCCGGGAATGTAATAAAAATCATTATTCCTCATGTACTCAAAGTAAGAATTATCTTCCTGACCAAAGTCGATAATGCCTTGCTTCTTTGAAATGGACTTGTAGTTCCTGGCTACGTGATTTGGTACGATATCAATGATCACTTTCAAGCCACAATCGTGGGTTCTTTTGATCAATTCACGGAACTCATCCAATCGTTTATCCGGATTGTTTGCCAGGTCAGGATTTACGTTATAATAATCCCTGATCGCATAGGGAGAACCAGCTCTACCTTTCACAACGTCGGGATGATCATTGCTAATACCTTGCGCTGTATAGTCTCCGATCAGTGCATGGTGCAAAACCCCGGTATACCAGATGTGTGTGACACCTAGATTTTTGATCGATTCTAGCGCTGTGGTCGAAATATCGTCAAATTTGCCAACACCATTTTGTTCCTTTGTTCCCCAGGGGATACAATGACTTTGTGTGTTGCCAAACAGCCGGGTAAAAATCTGATAAATGAGCAATTTATTTTTCAAAGCAGATGCGTTTATTTTGATCCTTCATGATATTGCATTCCTTCACGTTTCAAAGATAAAACTATTCAACCACATAATAGTGTGAAAACTACACAAACTATTTGTTTGATTCAGTGGGTCGTACAAGAAATGACTTAAATAATAAAAAGTAAAATGATATCAAATGGTTTCAATAAAGCTCATTGAATAATGATAAAAACAAAAAGGATATCATTTATGATCTATAAACGATATCCTTTTTTTAATCAACTCTCCATGATCTTTTGATCAAGGCTTTCTGAAAATATTTTTAGGCTAATTGTTTGGTTTTAATTTAGTCCTCTTTTTTCAAGCAATGATTCAATTCCAGGTTCAGCACCTCTGAATTTTTTGTACAATGACATGGCATCTTCAGTTCCTCCTTTGCTCAAGACAAATGTTCTGTATTTTTCAGCAAGGTCCTGGTCGAATACGTTTCCTGTGGCAAGAAATGCTGCAAATGCATCCGCATCCAACACTTCTGACCAGATATAACTATAATATCCTGCTGAATACCCACCTGAGAAAATGTGATTGAAATAAGTACTTCGATACCTGGAAACTATTTCAGGGATCATTCCGATCTCATCCATCACTTCCTTTTCAAAAATGGCTGCATCTTTTACAGATTCATCCGTTAAAGTATGCCAGTACATGTCCAGATATGAAGCAGCCAGATATTCAACCGTTGCAAAACCCTGATTAAATTTACCGGCAGCTTTGATCTTTTGAACCAATTCATCCGGGATCACTTCACCGGTTTCATAATGGAAAGCATATTCTTTTAAAACATCCGGGTGCATACACCAGTTTTCCATTACCTGTGAAGGAAATTCAACAAAATCCCTGGCGGTGGAAGTTCCGGATAAAGATTCATACGTACAATCGGTTAGCATCCCGTGTAAAGCATGTCCAAATTCATGAAAAAGTGTGTTGACATTATCAATACTGAGTAATGCGGGTTTGTCTCCAACCGGTTTGCTGAAATTACCTACATTGTACACGACAGGGTGAATAAACTCATCTCCGATCTTATGTTGCTTGGTAAAAACATCCATCCAGGCTCCTCCTCTTTTACTTGGTCTTGGGAAATAGTCTGTATACAAAATAGAAATGTGTGATCCATCCTTGTCTTTAACCTCAAAGGTTTTTACATCCGGGTGGTAAATAGGAATGTCTTTCCTTTCTTCAAAAGTAATACCCCATAATTTTGTTGATAGTTTAAATACACCATCAATTACATTTTCAACTTTAAAGTAAGGTCTTATTTCTTCTTCATTCAGGGCGTATTTTGACATCCGGATCTTTTCAGCATAATACCACCAGTCCCAGGATTCTAATTTAAATTCACCGCCTTCAGCATCGATCATTTCCTGCATCATAGCCCTTTCGTTTTTCGCAACTTCAAGGGCTGGTTTCCATAGTTTTTCCAGCAGTTCCATTACGTTTTCAGGGTTTTTAGCCATTGTTTCATCCAATACGAAGTGGGCATGGCTTGTATATCCAAGTAGTTTGGCTTTCTGAACACGCAGGGAGGCCATTGAAGATAGAATTTTCTTATTATCCAGCGAGTCATTATTGTCGCCTCTTAGAATGTATCCTTTGTATAATTTTTCCCTTAAATCCCTTCTCGAAGAATAGGTAAGAAAAGGATACATACTTGGTCGTTGGATCGTGTAGAGGTATTTGCCATCATATCCTCTGCTTTCTGCTTCATTCGCACCCATTGCGAGCACACTTTCCGGCAAACCGCTTAGTTCGTCTTCTGAACTCAGGATTAATTCAAATTTGTTGGTTTCTTTAAGCACGTTTTCACCAAATTGAACGGAAAGAACAGTAAGTTCTTTATTGATCTTCTTAAAAGATTCTTTTTCTTCCTGATTCAGGTTTGCACCACCACGAATGAATTTTTTAAAGTAATAGTCCAATAATATTTTTCCTTCAGAATCGAGAACTAGCTGATCCTTTTGATCATATAATTTTTGGATCCGTCCAAATAATTTTTCATTTAGGGTGAGGTCATTTTTATGCTTATCAAGAAGGGGTAAAATTTCTTTCGCAAGGGTCTGCATATTTTCATTGGTCATGGATTCACTCATGCTATTAAAAATATTTTTGACACGGGTTAGTTTACTACCACTTTGATCCAGGGCAACAATGGTGTTTTCAAATGTGGGTTCTTCCATCTGGTTGGTTATCTGTTCAATTTCACTGTTGTGAATTGATATAGCCTCATTGATCGCCGGAAGGTAATGACTTTCTTCAATCAGTTGAAAAGGAGGTGTATTAAATGGGGTGTCCCAATCTGCTAGCAGGGGATTCTGGCTTGTTTTTTCAGTATTTGTACACATGGTAAAAAGGAAGGCAAAAATTAATAGATAAGATATTCGCATGACTTAATAACTTTAGATTTAAGATGAGTAAACAAAAATACTAAGCAAACTCATGCTATTCCATTATGCGCAGTTAAATTTCTTTACTTTTCCCAAATAATTAGCCAATCCTCAAAATTATAATTGTCATTACAAGCTGGTGGAAAGCATTCTCCACATAGGATGCAGGTTGTGTCACAGGAAGCATCGATTACAAATTCACCCCCATCAAAATGCATAAAATCTGTATTTAGCCAGTAATGGGCTTCCTGGTTGACATACTGAACCCTGATCGTTTTAAGATCCATGCTTAAAATACTATCCTCAATGATAGACTCAATACATTCCGGGAGTTCGGTAGACTCCTCTGTTCTTTTCTCACAAGAAAAGAGAATTCCGGTGAAAAGGATAAAAATTAGTCCAGCAAAGAGAGAATAATTTTTCATAACATATATTTCTTATATAGACGTACAAAAGTATTGGAAAGGTTGGGAAATTGAGTTTTGAATCTAAAGCAAAAAAAAACACCTTCCAACATTTTGGAAGGTGTCCTATAATTAATTGATTTGATCTTTAACGCTTAGAATGAAGAAGCTCCATCATTAGCATCATTAAATCTTTTTGTAACGACATGCCAGTCAATTACATTGAAGAATGCCTGAATATAGTCAGGTCTTCTGTTTTGATAGTGAAGATAGTATGCATGCTCCCAAACATCCAATGCCAGAACAGGTGTTCCCTCGAGGTCATTGTTGTTCATTAAAGGGTTATCCTGGTTCGCTGTACTACAGATAAATAATTTATCTGCTTTATCAACGCATAACCAAGCCCATCCAGATCCGAATCTGGTTGCTGCTGCTGCTGCAAATTCACTTTTAAATTTTTCGAAAGATCCAAAATCTCTCATCATCGCTTTATAGATGTTCATTTTCTCTGTTGGCTGACCTTCTCCATTCGGGCTCATATTTTCCCAGAACAAATTGTGATTGTAAAAGCCACCTCCATTGTTTCTAATCGCTGTGGATGCACCAGAAATATTTGCAAGGATCTCCTCAATTGATTTTCCTTCAAATTCGGTTCCCGGTATTGCATTGTTTAAATTATTTGTATATCCGGCGTGGTGCTTGGAATGATGAATTTCCATAGTCCTGGCATCAATGTGTGGTTCCAGGGCGTCATATGCATAAGGTAAGTCAGGTAATTTAAAAGCCATGTTCTTAAATTTTAATATTGAATTAATAAGATTTGATTCGTGATGTTTAATTAACAAATCAATTTTGTGAAAGTTTATGAACCTGGATTTTTTTTTTAATGAATTAATATATAATAATATATTTAAATTGATTCAATTTGTAAAGGTGCTTAGAATCAGAAATGTAGTAAAATATGCAATGTAGCATTTAGGGTTCTAATTACTAATAATCAATAATAGAGCATAAGAAAAATTTTCCCGGAGAGAATTTCTTTTTTGATCTCATGTTACAGAATAGCCTGAATTACTTACTTCAACCGATCTTTTGCATTTCTATCTGATGTAATGGGTCTTGTGCAGATGTAAATTATTTTACGACCAAAGTACTTCACAGATTTCCTGAGGTTCTTCAAAACATTTAATTTGAACCTTGCCTATATCGGAGAAACGAATCATTTTACCCATGCATAGATTTTTAATTACGGTAGTGGTAAGAATCTGAGCTGGTTCGGATAAATCACACAATCTGGCGGTGAGTTGAACGGCTGTTCCGAAAAAATCGTCGCCTTCTGTCTCCGGCTCTCCTGCATGAATACCAATTTTAACTTGTAAAGGCAGTGTTGGGTTATCTGATCTGAATTGCTCAAGATCCTGCTGAATGTTAATCGCAGCCTGGACACCTTATGAAACGGATGAGAAACAAGCCATAATCCCATCTCCTGTATGCTTCACTTCTTTCCCGTTATATTTTCCAAGAGCTGTCCGGACAATTTGGTTCTGGCTCCGAAGGATTTTTATACTTCCGGTATCACCAAATTGTTGTGTCATTTGGGTGGATCCCACAATATCTGTAAATAGAAAGGTTCTGACCGCTGATTCGTATTTACCACCAGGATGGACTACCTGTCCGACCGGGTTGGATTGTCCGGCGCCCATAAACAGGGCAACATCCGTTGGTGTAACTTCTATGATCTCACAAGCCAAATGACCATGTGACATATGGTGTACTTTTTCACAAGCTTCTTTACTGGGTCCTTCAATCAAAGAAAAGACAAAGCCTTTTTCTTCATTCACCCAAAATTTATGATACTTGACATTATGTGCATCCTGATGTTCCACATCTGCTAAATGAGACTCACCAACATTTTCTTTTGAAACCCCCTGCATATCATTATGGAAATCAATAAATAATGGCATAATTTATTGATGTTTTGTGAAAGAAATAATCTTATCCTAAATATAAAAGGGTAGAAAACTGGTTAGTTTTTATTGATTATTGAAAAGCAATATAGTAAAAATGAGAAATATTTTTATTTATTCACAAAGCAACTGACTTGTTTGACTAGTATTTTTCCAGTAAGTAGTTTTTAAATGCGCTGTATTTTAATTCTATCTGATCGAGGTATTCTGCTTTATCGTCCAGGTTTTCCAAACTTTTTGGCAGGGCCGGATCTATATTTAGAATTTTAGTGATCTCTTCCGGAAATTTTGCCGGATGGGCGGTTTCCAGGGCTACAAATAGTTGATCGGAATGTGCTTTTTCAGGATTTGCATTCAGATAATGCATCAATCCATTCCAGGCCACAGACCCGTGTGGTTCCAACAACAAATTGTGTTTTTCCCAGGCTTCCTTGATCGTTGCCCTGGTCGCATCATTATCTACGCTCACCCCATAGAAATCATTTCTGAGAGCAGTCAGGTCGGGATCGTGTGTAATATTTCCTTTTTCATCCATTTTACCACCATACAAAGTGATCAGTCTGGCTATATTGCTTGGGTGTCCTACATTCATTGCACTTGAAATGCAATTTACAGAAGGAACGATCGTCTTGTATTTGCCGGTTTTAAGGTAAACCGGAAATTCATCATTGCTATTTGTTGATATAATGAATTTCTCAACGGGCAATCCCATAAATTTGGCAAAAACACCACCCATCATATCTCCAAAATTTCCTGAAGGAACAGAGAAAATTACTTTTTCATCCGGTTTGCCTGTCCTGAGTTGCGCGAATGCGTAAAAATAATAAACGATTTGCGGGATCAGCCTGCCGATATTGATGGAATTTGCTGAAGACAATTTCAGGTGGTCCAGTTCATGATCCGAAAAGGCTTCTTTTACCAGAGCCTGACAGTCATCAAATTTACCATCTACAGAGATAATCTGAATATTTTTGCCCAGCGTGGTCATTTGTTTGCGCTGGCGATTGGTTACTTCCTTTTCAGGAAACAGTACAACTACTTTTATATTATCCAGACCATAGAATGCATTGGCGATCGCGCTACCAGTATCTCCTGAAGTAGCTGTCAGGATCAATAGATTTTCACTATCTTTTTTCAGGTAATAATTCATGAGCCTGCCCATCATTCGGGCAGCAAAGTCCTTAAATGACGCAGTGGGCCCCTGATCCAGTCGCATGACATATTTGCGGTCAACAACTTTTTCAAGTGGCACTGCAAAATCATAGGCATCTTTAACCAGTTCCAACAATGAAGCATCATCTATTTGGCCAACCAGAAACTTTTTGCCTATTTCGAAAGCGATCTCATAATATTCCATTGTTGAAAAAGCCTCGATTTCAGTTTTAGTGAAAGTCGGAATCACCTCTGGCATATATAAACCTTTATCCGGAGCCAGTCCTTTTAACAATGCTCCCTTGAATTCCTGCTTTTCTGCCAGGTGATTGGTTGAGTAGAATTTTATGGCGTTTGTCATAGTTGATGGATCTTATGTTTAATATGCAATAGCGGAATACCCCTTGTTTTCCACCTCTTTAAGTGAAGTATAAAACAACGGTATCCAACATGAAAAATGCATACAAATAATTATTTCAATTATCTTCTTAGTCTTGATGAAGAGGCCCCTCCGGCTGAATAATCAGGAGAACTATTTTCAATCTTTTTTCCATCCAGAACTGAAAGTGCCTGCTCCAGATCTGAAATAATATCATCAGGATGTTCTCCCCCTACATTCAATCTGATCAAATTTGGTGGAATATCAGAAATGGCTCGTCCTTCCTCACCTTGTTGCTGGTGCGTTGAAATGGCCGGTATCGTAGCAATCGATTTAATTCTACCAAGATCAGTAGCCCTGAATATTCTTTGCAAGCCATCAAATACATCTCTGGCTGCCTGAGCACCTCCTTTTACTCTGAAGGACATTAAATGGCCAAAACGATTGATTTTTTCATTGTACAGGTCATCGTGTTCGGAATCAACCAATACCAGATATTTCTTTGCCAGTTCATGAAGCGGATGTGATTCCAGCCCCAAATAGTCTACTTTTTCTATGTGCGGATGTGTTTGCAACCATTTGGCCACCTTCATAGACGAACGACTCATCAGGTCAACCTTTGTTCTGATCGTTTTAACATCTGCAAGGGTCATAGCAGCATTGAAAGGAGAAATATTGGGTCCGTAATCTCTGTTTGGCAGTGCCTTGAGATACATTCCAAAATCAGCCTTCATCATTGGATTGTCAATATTGGTTCTGAGGTTCTTTCTGGCAATAACAGCACCAGAAATACCAAATCCACTTGAAGTTAGGGTCTTGGAAACGGATTGCACAACGATATCTGCGCCCCATGCCAATGGTCTTAACAAGGCCGGTGTAGCAACTGTTGAATCAATGATCAATGGGATATTATATTTATCCGCAATTTTGGCGACTGCTTCCAGGTCAAAAAATGCCTGACCAGGATTACTTGGCATTTCTCCATATAGAAAACGCGTATTTTCATCAATTTTATCTTCCCATTCTGACATGTCGGCAGAATTGATAACCTTTCTCCATTCTACGTTTCTTTCTTCATCCTTTCTTATGGCAAAATTCTGGAATGTTCCACCATAAACCTGTGCGGTTGCTACAAAATTCATTTTTGCATCCGGATTATTCCTATCTACAACCAAAAAAGGCTCACAAGCACTATTTATGGCAGACATCCCCGATGAAGTTGCGCAACAACTTGCTTCCACATCTGACCCATAGGTTTCAAGTAAAGCAAGAACGCCTTCCAGATAATACATACTTGGATTTCCAATCCTTGAATAACACCAGGTTGGAATTTGATAACTGAGCGCAGCTTCCATTTCATCAGAATCCCTGTAGGCCTGAGAAGTACTCATATATATAGGTTCTATCGTGGATCCCTGATTATAATCCAGAGCTTCCTGCATGGAGTAAATGCCGTGAACAGCAATTGTATCAAACTTTAACTGCTTCATATTCTTTATGTTCGCAGCATGCCATTCCATTGCACTTTTTCCAGCTTTGATGTAATGATCAATTCCGTGTGCTTTCATTTAATTTTTTGTTTTGTTTTGTCAGAAATATCCCTTGATATCCTGAAGAATTCACTAATTTTAATAAAGGGTAAATATAATTTTTTTTTTTGGCTACAATCAACCCAAAATTAATTATTTGGTTTTTTATAATCGTTCTTGAATAGCTTTTATGAAATTATATTTTAAAAAATGCCAAACTTATTTTTCCTTTTGTATTTCTTGACTACCATCTGTAATTCACTATAAATAAACAGCGGTCAGGAAGAATTCATTCTTCCTGACCGCTGTTTTAAAATAGCTATTTAATTTGTAGATTATTTTTCCAGATCTAAAAAAAATGATCTGCTTAAAATTTTATTTAGGCTTATAAATATGTGTGCTTTCGCCATGAAACATTTCGGCTGTTTCCATCACTGTTTCAGATAATGTTGGATGTGCATGAATGGTCATAGCAAGATCATCAATGCTCGCTGCCATTTCAACGGCCAAAGTCGCTTCTGCGATCATTTCTCCGGCACCTGGTCCAACGATTCCCATACCCAAAATTCTTTTTGTTTCCGGGTCTGCTATCATTTTGGTTAAACCATCTTTTCTGTCCATTGAAACCGCCCGGCCACTTGCAACCCATGGAAATTTTTGAATCTCAATGGCAACTCCATTATCGTTCGCAAAATTTTCAGTTAGTCCAACCCAGGCTAATTCAGGATCAGTGTATACGACGGATGGAATGGCAGCCGGCTCGAATGCCACTTTCTTTCCAAGAATCGCATCTACAGCAACTTTTGCTTCCGCTGATGCTTTATGAGCCAGCATTGGGTTACCTACGATGTCCCCGATGGCATAAATACTTGAGTCTGTTGTCTGTAAGGTTCCATCCACCTGAACAAATCCTTTATCATCAAGTTTGATAGCTGTATTCTGGAGGTCGAGTCCGGCAGTTACCGGTCTCCTTCCAACGGCCATCAGTACTTTATCATATATGATTTCCCCGGTGAACTTTCCGTCAAATACAACTTTTAGACCGGCATCAGATTCATCTACGCTCTTTACCTGTGTATTCAGCATAATTTTTTCCAGCCTTGGTTTCAGGCTTCTGCTTAAAACATTAACCAGGTCTTTATCCGCTCCTGGAATCAATTGTGGCATCATCTCAACCACACTGACTTTAGTGCCAAGGGCTGAATAAACATTTGCCATTTCCAAACCAATGATTCCTCCACCGATCACCAACATACTTCCAGGTATATCTTTTAATTCCAGCGCTCCCGTACTGTCGATCATTCTTTCACTGTCTTTCCAAAGTGATGGAATCCTTACTACTTCAGAACCTGTTGCGAGAATGGCGTTCTTAAACTGTACTTCTTCCGTGCTGCCATCGACTTTATCAACCAGTAGTGAGTTAGATCCGGTAAAGCTTGCTTTTCCTTGTATGTATTCTATGTTTCGCTGCTTAACTAATTGACCTGTTCCACCGGTGAGTTTACCAATAACAGATTCTTTGTAACTCCTCAATTTGTCCAGATCAATTTCTGGTTCTTTATAATTTAGTCCCCATGCCGAAGCATGTTTGGTTTCTTCCAGTAATTTTGCCACATGCAGTAATGCCTTTGAAGGAATGCAACCTTCATACAAACATACACCCCCCGGATTTTCACGCATATCGATCAGGGTAACTTTCATTCCTTTATCTGCTGCGAGAAAAGCGGCTGTATATCCACCGGGGCCTGCGCCAATAACTACCAATTGTTTTATATCAGACATATCAATTATTCTTCACTTTAAATTAGTTATTCATCGCTATCATCAATGGTTCTTCCAGCGCACTGCTGATCCATCGAATGAATCGCACTGCATCAGCTCCGTCATTGATTCGGTGATCATAGGTTAATGATAATGGTAACATAAGTTTTGGAACAAATTCCCCATTTTCATACCTTGGTTCAAATGATCCTCTTGAAACACCTAGAATAGCAACTTCCGGTGTATTTACAATGGGTGTAAATGATGTTCCACCCAATCCACCCAGGTTGCTAATGGTAAAGTTGCCACCTTGCAGATCATCCAGTCCGATCTTTCGGTTTCTGGCCTTCAGAGCGATCTCTCCCAATTCATCTGATATTTCAAAAATACTCTTTTTATCAACATTTCTGAGTACGGGAACGATCAATCCCCGTTCTGTATCAACAGCAACACCTACATTGAAATAATCTTTATAAATGATCTGTTTATTATCCATGTCAATGCTCGCATTGAACTGTGGGAACTTCTTAAGCGCTAAGGCTACTATTTTTAGCAAAATCGCTGTGATGGTCAGTTTGTTACCACTTTCTTTCTCTGCAATTTTGGAAAATTTCTTTCTTGTAATTTCAAGGCCTGTAATATCCGCTTTATCAAATTGTGTTACCTGAGGTACCGTGGCCCAGGCATAACTCAGGTGCTCAGCGGTCTTTCGTCTCACATTGCTCATTTCTTCTATCCTGGTATTTCCAAATTTGGAAAAATCAGGTAAATTTTCTTTAGCAATATTCAAACCGAGACCAGAGGCAGAGGCTTCCTTGTATTGTTTGTGCAATGATTTGGAAAATGCTTTTACATCATCCATAGAAATCCTTCCTTGTGGGCCGGACCCATTTACTTCATTGATGTCTACACCTATTTGCCTTGCAAAACGACGAATGGTCGGAGCAGCGGGTGCGATTTTGCCAGGCATATTATACAAGGCAAGTTTTGGTGGATTGGAAGTTGCAGATGAAGTGCCGGGAGTTTCTTGTTTGGCTGTTTCAACAACAGCCTTCTGTACAGGTTCAAGTGTCGGAACTTCATCCATAACCGGATTTTCAGAAGTTTCAATCTTCATGTATACCTTTCCAACTTCGGCTTTGCCACCTGCTTCGATAAGCAATTCTACTATCGTTCCACTGTATTCAGAGGGCAGTTCAAGAGTTGCTTTATCTGTTTCCATTTCCAGAATAGCCTGATCAATTTTCACCTCGTCTCCTATCTTTACAAAAACCTGTGTAATATCCGCTTTATCGATTCCTTCTCCCAGGTCTGGAATGACCAGTTCAAGAATCTGCTTTTCCCCGGATACTTTAACTTCAGGTATTTTCACAATTTCTTCAGCTTTAGCTTCAGCAACATCCTGCGTTGCTTCTTGTGCCGCTGGTGGTGTACTTTCCTTTTCGGAACCTTTGGATGAATCGATAATGATCAATGTTGCGCCAATTGCTACATTGTCACCATCTTTGATCAAGACTTTCTCCACAATACCTTCAATCTCTGAGGGTACTTCTATAACCGCTTTATCTGTTTCAATCTCAACGATCACTTGTTCTTTTTCCACCCGGTCACCTACCTTTACTAAAACAGAAGTAACCTGTGCGGATTCAATATTTTCTCCCAATTCGGGAAGTTTTATTTCAACACTCATAGTTCAGCTGTTTTATACTTTTAAAGGATTTAATTTATTCGAATCTATTTCCAGATCTTTAATTGCTTTTTTAAGAATATCTTTCTTAATCGTGCCGGCTTTGTACAATTCGTAAATAGCCGTATAAGCAATATGTCTTGCGTCTACTTCAAAGAAGTCTCTCAGGCTTTCTCTGCTTTCGCTTCGACCGAAGCCAAATGTGCCTAATGCATAATGAGGTCCGGGCAGCCATTTTGAAACAGAATCGCCTAAGATCTGTAAATAATCAGAAGCTGTGACAAAAACACCTTCCTCACCATTTGTAACCTGCGAAACATAAGGAACTTTAGCCTTTTTATCAGGGTTAAGTCGATTCCACCTTTCTGTATCAATTGCATCAAGATGTAATTCTTTATAGGAAGTCAGACTCCAGACATCTGTAGAGATGCCATAGTCATTTTCAAGAATATCTGCAGCCCTTATCGCTTCATTTAATATGGCTCCGCTACCCATCAGATGTGCTTTTGCCTCTGATTTCTTTTTACTATCCCTGAATTTATATAAACCTTTCAAAATACCGTCCCTCATGGATTTTTTAGGCATTGGAGGCTGAATGTAATTTTCATTCATTACCGTGATATAGTAGAACAGGTCTTCTTGTTTTTCATACATTCTATGAATTCCATCCTGAATAATTACGGATAATTCATAGGCGAAAGTCGGGTCATAACATTTGAAGTTTGGAACCCCATATGCCAATACATGACTTTGTCCATCCTGATGTTGTAATCCTTCTCCTGCAAGTGTAGTTCTTCCGGATGTTGCTCCGATCATAAAACCTTTACACTTCATATCCGCTGCTGCCCATACCAAATCTCCGATTCTTTGCATTCCGAACATGGAATAATAGATAAAAAACGGAATTGTGTTTATACCATGTGTGGCATAAGCGGTTCCTGCAGCGATGAAACTGGACATCGATCCTGCTTCATTGATTCCTTCTTCAAGGATCTGTCCGTCAATAGCCTCTTTATAATATAATAGGTTGTCACTGTCAACCGGCTCATAAAGCTGTCCGACATGTGAATAAATTCCAACCTGACGGAAAAGTGCTTCCATTCCAAATGTTCTCGCTTCATCAGGAACAATAGGAACGATCAATTTTCCAATTTCTTTATCTTTTAATAATTTGGAAAGCATTCGTACAAAAACCATGGTCGTGGAAACTTCCCTGCCATCTGTACCTTTAATGAATTCTTCAAAAACAGGATCCTTAGGTGTAATAAGCGAAACATTGTTTACCATTCTTCTTGGTACATATCCTCCCAATGCCTGTCTTCTTTCCTTCATGTATTTAATTACCGGACTGTCATCTGCTGGTTTGTAGAATGGCGCTTCAGCAATATCTGTGTCCGGAACCGGGATCCCAAATCTGGTTCTGAATTGTCTCAATTCGAACTCATTCAATTTTTTCTGACCGTGTGTCATATTTCGACCTTCTCCGGCCTCTCCCAATCCGTATCCTTTTACTGTTTTTGCCAAAATTACCGTTGGCTGCCCTTTATGTTTAACTGCTTTATCATAAGCTGCATATACTTTAACAGGATCATGTCCACCTCGTTTTAGCTTTTCAAGCTGTTCGTCCGTCAGGTTTTCAACCAGTTTTGCCGTTTCCGGATATTTGCCAAAGAAGTGCTTTCTTCCATAACTTCCGGGTTCAACTGCTGTTTTCTGGTATTCACCATCCACAAATTCACTCATTCGCTGCTTTAGTTTTCCGGTATCATCCTTATCAAGTAATGGATCCCAGTTACTACCCCAAACTATTTTGATCACGTTCCAGCCTGCACCTCTGAAATTGGCTTCAAGCTCCTGAATCACCTTGCTGTTTCCTCGAACCGGACCATCCAGTCTTTGCAGGTTACAGTTGATAACAAAAATCAGATTATCCAGTTTCTCTCTTGACGCAAGAGAAATGGCACCTAATGCTTCCGGCTCGTCTGTTTCTCCATCGCCTAGAAAGGCCCAAACTTTTGTATCGTTAGGTTCTAGCAAGCCCCGGTCCTGAAGGTATCTTTTGAATCTGGCCTGGTAAATAGCCATAATTGGACCAAGGCCCATGGAAACCGTTGGAAATTCCCAGAAATCTGGCATGAGGAATGGGTGCGGATACGAAGAAAGGCCTCCTCCGGGTTTTAATTCCCGACGGAAGTTGATCAAATGCTCCAAAGACAATCTGCCTTCCAGGAATGCCCTTGCGTAAATCCCTGGGGAAGCGTGCCCCTGAAAATAGATCGCATCTCCTGGTTTGTTATTGTCTTTACCCTTAAAAAAGTGGTTGAATGCCACTTCGTATAATGTTGCGGCAGATGCATAAGTGGAAATATGTCCACCGATTCCGGATTCTCCCCGGTTGGCCTTTACAACCATTGCCATCGCGTTCCATCTAACGATACTTTTCAACCTTCTTTCGGTTTCCCTGGATCCGGGAAAATTGGGTTGTTCCGAAACGGGTATTGTATTGATATAAGGCGTGTTTGCTGTAAATGGCAGATCAACGCCTGATTCATGTGCATAAACCTCGAGGGATTCGAGTAGTTCTTTCACTCTTTCCGGACCTTGTTCCCTTAAAACATATTCTAGGGACTCTAGCCATTCCTTATTTTCTAAAGCCTTTAATTCTTCTGACTGTGGTTTCATATTTTCTTCCATCTGTAATATTATTAATAAGCTCAATGAAACTCCTAATTTCATAAAGCGTTTTAAAATTTATATCATTTCCATGACTATTGGCTGTTCTCAGCAAAATGCTTAAAATCTTTTAAATATTTATTGGATTGTTTTTTAAAAACACCCGGGATAAAAAATCCCATCAACTTCATCATAGTGTTCGAAAACTTAAATTCCTGATGCGCTGTCCATTTAGTCCGGTTTTCTGCTACACTTTTAAAATTGTTTTCCACCTTGTTCCATACCCCTTTCGCTTCATAAATGCCAGAAAACACTTCGGGCAAGTTGCGCTCAGTTATGGTTTCGATCATCGCGACATCTCTTTTTCCCATTTTGTAAAGCAGTTCAGTTTTTGCTCCGACCTGCCCTGACTCGCCTTCAAGATGCTTGTAGCCTTTAAACCCTTTCATCCATAATTTCATATTATCGAAATTATCGAATAGTTCAATAACTTTGTCAATTGGCTGGTTAATCTCTATTTCTACGGTGTACTTCATTATCCAACTATAAATATAGTTCAAAATTCATTGCTAAATGATTGGATATCAGCAATAATCCATATTTGTAACCAAAAGTTAAAATATACCTGCCCTTAAGTGGATATTTAACAACAAAACACTAACTATAAACTTTGTTGAAATGTTTATAATTCGTTTGTAAAATTACCTTAAAATAGCTCTTTTATAATGGCTTCTTCAGTGATGCCTTCCGCCTCAGCTTTGTAGTTTCTAACGATCCTGTGTCTTAAAACGGCATAAGCAACTGCCTTAACATCTTCGATGTCAGGAGAATATTTCCCCTGAATGGCAGCATGACATTTAGCCCCCAATACTAAATATTGAGAAGCTCTAGGTCCTGCTCCCCATGAAATATATTTGTTTACCATGTCCTCCGCATATTTCGTATTTGGGCGGGTTTTAGAAGCCAGTTCTACCGCATAGCTGAGAACATTATCAGCAATAGGAATCTTACGGATCAGTTGCTGAAAGAAGAGAATATCCTCTCCGTCCAGAATGTGATTCAATTCTATTTTTTTATTTGATGTTGTGTTTTTTACAACCTCAATTTCTTCGTCTCTTGAAGGATAATCCAAATTAATATTAAACATAAAACGGTCCAGCTGGGCTTCAGGCAGCGGATAGGTTCCTTCCTGTTCAATCGGGTTTTGCGTCGCAAGTACAAAAAACGGTTTTGGTAATTCATAAGATTGTCCACTGATCGTTACGGATCGCTCCTGCATTGCTTCAAGCAAAGCGGCCTGTGTTTTAGGCGGCGTTCTGTTAATCTCATCAGCCAATACGATATTGGCAAACAAAGGACCTTTATTGAATTTAAACTGCCTTGAATCATCCAGGATTTCTATTCCTGTAATATCAGAAGGCATTAGATCCGGTGTAAATTGTATACGCTTGAAAGATAAGTCAAGAACATTAGATATTGTTTGGATCAATAAGGTTTTTGCTAAGCCAGGGACTCCCACCAATAAACTGTGTCCATTGGCAAATAAACTGATCAATACGGATTTTACGACGTCATCCTGTCCGATGATCATTTTACCAATTTCGGACCGTAGTCCTTCATAGGCCTTCGCCAGACCATCAACTGCCTCTACATCGGATTTATAATTTACCTTCATTTGAATTATTTAAAACTTATTTATCAAAAAGCACCCAAAAATATATTAAACGATTGAGTTTTAAAAATGGTTTGTTCATTTATGTGTTTTTGGACAAACAGATAAATACTTAAGATTCATCTTCCACCAATTCCATTTCTACCTGTCTTTTGTCCAGATCAGCATCTACAATTCTTACCCTTACCTGTTGACCCATTCTCATTTGTCTGCCGGTTTCCTTACCTGTGATCTTTAGTCTGGAAGGATCAACCATGTAAAACTCATCCATTGAATCAAAACCAGCAAGCCCCTCGATCCTGGATTCTGAAAGCATGACAAAAATACCTTTTTCGATGATACCAGAGATAGTACCTTCAAAAACCTCACCAATGTGTCCGATGATATATTCTACCTGTTTGTATTTAATGCTTGCTCTTTCCGCATCAACAGCTTTTCGCTCCTGACCTGAAATATAAACACAGGATGCTTCCAGCTTTGCTTTGTCCGTTCTGTACGGCTCCTTTAGGTTTTTATAAAGGATCCTGTGTACAAGTACATCCGCATATCTCCGAATAGGGGATGTAAAGTGGGTGTAATATTCAAAACTCAAACCATAATGTCCGATGTTATCAGTTGAATACACAGCTTTTGCCATCGTTCTTAAGGCCAGTGGTTCCAGTATTTTTAAAGTTTCATTTTCTGCTGCAGCTTCATTCAGACTATTGAAAGAGGCAGCAACCTGTTCCGGAGTATCGATTTTCATATCGAATCCCAGCTCCTTTGCAAAAATTGAAAAGTCTCTCAATTTTTCTGGATCCGGATGATCGTGGATCCGGTATACAAATGGTATTTGCATTCCATCCTTTTGCTTACCAATTTTTTTAGCAACCTTTTTATTAGCCAGCAACATAAAATCTTCTACCAGCATATGGGCATCCAGTCTGTCTTTTTTGATGATCTCCAATGGGGAGCCATCTTCATCCAGTAAAAAGGTCACCTCATCTGATTCAAAAGAAATCGCACCTTCTGCAAATTTATCTTTCCTGAGTTTTTTAGCGATTTTATCCAGAACTAACAATTCTTCAAAGAATTCGCCTGATCCAGCATCCAGGATTTCCTGGACCTCCTCATAAGTAAACCGGCGGTCAGAATGAATCAGTGTCTTTCCAAACCACTCTGAAGTGATGTTCATTTTTTCATCAAAAGTAAATACGGATGAAAAAGTAAATTTGTCTTCATTGGGTCTCAATGAACAGAGTTCATTTGATAATTTTTCAGGCAACATAGGTGATACCCGGTCAACAAGATAAACCGAAGTTGATCTGTTGTATGCTTCTTTATCCAAAGCAGTTCCAGGTCTTAGGAAATGGGTCACATCTGCTATGTGAATCCCTATTTCTGTCTCGCCGTTTTCAAGTTTTCGCATGGATAGTGCATCATCAAAGTCCTTGGCATTGAACGGGTCGATGGTAATGGTAAAAATCTCTCTGAAATCGCGTCTTTCGTCAATGTCTTTTTGTGTGATGCCACCTTCCAGCTCTTCAGACTCTCTTAATACTTCTTCAGAAAAATCAATTTTGAATCCATTGTTTACCAAAATTGCATTCATTTCCATATCGTGGTCCTCATTTGGTCCAAAGACCTGAACGATTTTTCCCCAGGGTACCGGATTTTTTTGTCCGCGCCATTGTGTGATCTCTACGATCACTTTATCATTGTTGTTTGGCTCTTCTTTGTCTGAATTTTCAATAAATACTTCAAAGTCTTTTTGGGTCCGGTCTATGAATACGGTTGAATAATTACCATAGTTTCTGAAGGTTCCGAGAAACTGATCATTAGCGCGGTCCAATACTTCTACGATCTTTCCTTCAAATCTTGAACCTTTCTTACCGAAAAACAATTCGATACGGACCTTATCGCCGTGCAAAGCCGTATGCATATATTTCCTGGAAATGTGAACATCGTGTTTTAATTCATCGATAATAATATAGGCAGAACCTGTTTTTGTCATATCTACCTTCCCTTCAAAAAACTTCTTTTTGGACTTGATACGTTCTTGCTTTTTGATAACAAATTGACCTGATTCGTTCATGATGAGAAAACCCTGTTTTACAAATCGATCCAGAGCAAGTTTGATATGCTCCTGAGGATTGTCAACCTTTAGTTTTTTGGTCACATCAATTAAGGTAAAGCTTTTACCTGCATGATCTTTAAATAGTTTTCTGATTTTATATTGCATTAAACCCTTTGGCAGGGTATTGTTTTTGTGGAATTTTGATTTTTTTTGTTTTGACATATTATGTTGTCTGTTTAATTTTCTTCGAAATGATGGATGATCTGGCCTGTCGGAGTTATTTCCAGGCTGAAAGCTTTACTCTTTTCCGGATCATAAAAATTGTCTGAATCCGCATCACCTCCCATGATATAGATTTCGAGATCCGGATCTATAGTTGCCACGATCTGTCTGATCTTTTTTCCGTCTGAGGTCGTGCTGGCAATTACGTGTTTTGTAATGGTTTTTCCTTTCAGGTCATACGTATGAATTACATACTCGTATTTTAGCAAACTGGCTTTCCAGTAAACGACGGCCCGATAGTTTTTATTTTTGGGTAATTTGAAACAGGGAACATATTCTTCAATCTCAAGGTCGCTGTCTATTTCTTCCTCCGGTAAAAAAAGGTGCTGTTCCAAAATGAATGACTGTATCAGATCCATTGGGATGGGTTTATTATATTTAGTGAACACCCCGGTATATTCTTCAGATAATGTGATGGGAAGTTCTATTTCTGGGAAAAAAGCATAAAATTGCTTCCAAAGATTTTTTTTCTTTTCTTCAGCCATTTGAATGGACTTTGATTTTTGTTAAATATACAACGAATTACAGAAATGACTATAAATAAAAAGAGCAATCAACATTGTTGATTGCTCCTTTTATTTTTTATCAAATCAGTAATTAGTTTACTGAATCTTTCAATGCTTTACCAGCTTTGAATTTTACTTGGTTTGAAGCTGCAATTTTAATTGTAGCTCCTGTTGCAGGGTTTCTACCTTCTCTTGCTTCTCTTTTTGAAATTGAAAAAGTTCCAAAACCAATGAATGATGCTTTGTCACCAGTCTTCAAAGTTCCTTCAATTGAGTCAAAAATAGTATTTACTGCTTCTGTAGCTTGTGCTTTAGTGATATCAGCTTTTGTAGATACAGCATTGATGAGATCTCCTTTGTTCATATTAATATTAATTTAAGTTAATTTAAATTCAATGTCGCAAAGATATTACAATTTTTAATTACACAAAATATTTTACGTAAAAAGCCGAAACACCAATACTGGCAGGTGTTTCAAGGCACGAGTGTTTTTAATTATGTATTACATAATATAACTATATGTTATTTTTTATAATTAAACTTATTGCTTTGATTTTGATATAAATTTTATGCTGAAAATATGCAGGGCAAGAAATCAAAAATTTACCGCAATTTTGTGATTTATTTTTTTTTAATCTGGGAGCTCATAGAACTTACAACCGCTGTTTTCCTTTAAAAATCGTAATATTGTAGTATTAAATTATTTATTGAAAAACTACAAAACAACTAATCATGAAAAAGATATTACTATCACTACTGTTTCTGGGGTTTAGTTCCTTGTATTTAATGGCTCAGGATGACATTATTCAGGTACAGATCGGGAACAATTATTCCAACCAGGTGTATTATACGCTTGAAAATGATGAAACAACCACCATTGGAAATAACACATGGGATATTGCTTTTGCAATTACCACTTCTCTGGAAGCCGGTATTCATGTAAATGAATCTGTTTCCATTTCATTTACAGGGGCAAGTCCTTCCACCTTGTTATATAAAGCTCCCGTTAACATTTTTGAAGAAATAGTTTATACCGATGAAATTGGCGATAGCTTATATAATGATGAATCAAGCTGGGGGTATGGAGGCGCTTTAAACATCCAGAAAGATCCGGCAAATTATGCAGATTTTGGCTGGGGATATTATAATCCTGCAAATCATGCATTGATAGGAGATCGTGTTTTTGTCATTAAATTAAGAGACGAATCCTATAGAAAATTTATAATTGAATCAATGATAAATGGCGTTTATACCTTGAAATATGCAGCTCTCGATGGTTCAAACGAACAAACAGTTTTGATTGATAAGGCTGAATATGAAAATCATCACCTTATCCTCTTCTCATTTTTGGATGGTGCCGTAATTGAAGGACCTTCAAGCTGGGACCTTGTATTTCAACGATATAGTGATCTAGATCCAAGTAATGTTGGAATAGACGTGGAATATACGGTTACCGGTATATTGACAGCTCCAGGCGTTCTTTCTGTTCAGGCTGATAATGTCAATCCGGATGATGTCAATTTCGAAAATTATCTGGATAGCCTTGATAGTCAGCTTGATATCATCGGTCAGGATTGGAAATTCTATTCATTCGATACAGGATGGAATATCATTGATGACAGAGTATTTTTTGTAAAAACAGCCGATAATAAATTGTGGCAGATATATATGTATGATTTTGAAGGTAGTTCAACGGGTACATACACATTTGCAAAATGGGATCTGGGTGAGGTTGCAGGCGTGAAAGATGCAAAAAGCAATTTTTCCAGTTTAACTGTCGTTCCGAATCCAGCTTCTTCAAACGCTGAGTTTTCTTTGGTACTTGAAAGCAAAAATAGCGGGCAAGCAAGAATTAGCGTGATTGATCTGGATGGAAGATTGGTTATGGAATATGAAAAACAGATTTCAACCGGTCTTAATGCAGTCAATATTTCTACTTCAGCTTTGGTAGCCGGTAATTATTTTCTTGCCATCAGTACACCGGATGAGAGAATTGTTAGAAAATTAGCTATTAAATAAATTCACTTGGGTATGAAAAATATCCTTACTGCAAAAGGAATAATGTTTGTATTATTCCTTTTGCTTTTTTCTTTTGCATCCGCACAAGAGGATCCAGACTCTACCGCCTGGTCAGTTGAAATGGACGATGTGGTGGTAACTGCTCAATTTGCCCCGACTCATAGCAAAAATGCCCTTCATAAAGTAAAGACCATTAGTTTTGAAACGATCCAAAACAGAGGGATCAATAATCTCGAGAAATTACTTGAGCATGAATTGAATATTCGCCTTTCTCAGGATATGATTTTGGGTAGCAGCATCAACCTGCAGGGAATGAGCGGACAGAATGTTAAAGTAATGATAGACGGGGTACCGGTCATCGGAAGAGTAGGGGATGATATTGACATCAGTCAGATATCTCTGTTCAACGTTGCCAGGATTGAGATCATTGAAGGTCCGATGTCCGTAAATTATGGAACGAATGCGCTGGGTGGGGTAATAAATATTATAACTAAAAAATCACAAATTAAAAGATTCGATCTGAATCTGAATACTTCCGTTCAATCCACTTCAGAAAAAAACCTGAACCTTTCAGCCGGATTCCGAATCCTGGACAATTTGTTATTTAGGCTTGAAGGTGATTTTTTTAGATTTAATGGATTTAATTCTCAGGATTCACTGGATCAAATTTTTGAGCGAACTTTTCAGTGGAACCCCAAAACAAAACAAAATTTGTCGGCTTTGCTGCGTTATAATTTTGGAGAAGATGGACAAATTGCATACAGGGGATCTTTATTTAATGAAAAAGTTGACAATGCCGGTTCCTTAAAAAGGCCTAAATTCAAACCCTATGCTTTTGATGAAATATATTTAACAAACCGAATGGATCATTCCCTTTTTGTCGAAACAAGCGTCGCAAAAAATTATTATTTGAAGACTACCCTGGCAAATAATTATTTCAAAAGACAAAAAAAGGTAAACAGAATTGATTTTGATGATGATTTGATAACGGCTTTGCCTGCAGAACAGGATACAAGTATTTTCAAATCCTGGATATTCAGACCGGTTATTGCTTCAAAATTTATTAATTCCTATTTCAATTTTCAATTGGGTTCTGAACTCAATTATGAAGAGGGAATTGGCAAAAAGATCAAGGATACTGATTTTGAAAAAGCAGGGTACAGTAATATTGGGGATTATGCAATTTTCACAAGTTTAAAATACCAGTCACCCGGGGGGCTAGATTTGCAACTTGGGATTCGGGCAGCGATAAATACTAAGTTTAAATCTCCGCTGGTACCCTCATTGAATATCAAATATAAGCTCCGGGATTTTATCATTTTGCGTGGTTCTTACGCAAGGGGATTCAGGGCACCTTCTTTGAAAGAACTCTACTTGTATTTTGTGGATAGCAACCATTATATTCTTGGTAATCCGGATCTGCAACCAGAGTTGTCAGATAATTTCCAGTTGTCAGCAGACTATGACATTTTAAAGCAACCGGTTGACCTCAGCCTCAGTCTGAATGCATTTTATAATGACATCCGGAATAAAATTGATCTTTATGATTTTGTGGAAGTGGACGGAAAATATGTGCCTGCTGCGGAATTAGGTAAAAGTACAACTGATTTCACTTATTTTAACCAGGATCGTTTCAAATCGATTGGATTCAACATCGGTCTTGAATTGAATTTTAATGGATTTAGTTCAAAATTTGGATTTGCTCCCATAGGCAGATATAATCAATTACCGGAGGGTGTAAAAGATGTTGACCCTTTTAGCTTTGTTCTTGAGTCAAACGCTGACCTTTCGTATAGCCTGCCTTCCATTGGCTTGTCCTTTCATTTTTATATAAAACACAACAACAAATTGATTCGTTATTATGTTGATGTTGATAATAATGGAGAATCATTTACAAATCAGACCGCATATGATGGATATTATCTGGCTGATTTTAACCTGGTTCAAAAGTTTTTAAACAACAGGATAAAGCTGAATCTGGGAATCAAAAACATTTTTGATGTAAAGAATATCAATTTCACAGACCTGAATTCACCCTCAGCAGGGGGTGTTTCTGAAGGCGCTTTTCCCATAGCTAAAGGGAGACAATTACACATTGGATTGATTTTTCATTTTAGTGCAAATTAAATTAAAAGGATGATAAGGATTTTAAAGAATTACTGGAAGGGTTTTAAGAGAAGATGGAATATAACCAATGATTGGCAGGTGGTCATAATACTAATTGTTTTTTCACTTACCGGAACCACTACGATGTATGTGCATCGTGAATTCAATAAGTTGATCGGATTGGGTGATGATGGACATATCTTGCTGAAAATAATAGTGTTTTTGGTATTGGTATTGCCTTTGTATAATACACTACTTATAATATATGGTAGCTTATTGGGTCAATTCAAATTCTTCAAATTTTTCATCATAAAATTCTTCAGTAATATATTTAAGGTATTCAAAAGGAACAAAATCAAGAATTCAAAGTAAGCTCTTCCGTAATAAAATTCAATTAATACGTCAATGGGTTTTCTATTTTCCTTTCGATAATTTGAAGTAAAAGAACAGTTTAGTCAACAAGTTCTTTTCCCAAATTCACCGCTTCGTCCAAAAATTCTTCTTTGACGTTTTCAAGGTGAGCTGATTCTATAAGGACGATCACAGTTGATCCCATTTCAAACCAACCGATTTCCTTACCTAAGGCGATTTTCTGGTCAGTTTCAAAGGACTGAAGCCTTGCGTTTTTTAGATTAGATCTGAAAGCTGAATCAAAACTAAGTCTAATACTGCCTACATTCGTGGCACCAACAAATACAAAATGAAAAGTTCCAAATTCACTTGTTCCGGTCAGAACAACCCTTTCGTTTTTGGAGTATAAGTTATCAACAGTCTCCGCATTTTTTTTACTAACAGATAATAATTTTCCCGGTATGTGGGTAACCTTATTAATCTGCATGTCAAAAGGGGCATGTACCCTGTGATAATTGGCTGGAGAAAGGTATAAATTCACAAAGCTTCCGGATACCATTTTTTCCTGACCGGTTAATTCTTGTTCTGAATAATTTTTCCCTTTAACCTGGAATATTTGACCATTTTGTATGGGACCGTAACTCAGCATTCTGCCGTCAACCGGGGCACAAATCCCTGTCCCCCATGTTCTGACACCCGTTTTTAATTGGCGGGTGAAGAATTCATTAAAGGTATTCGCTGTATTGATATCAAAATCATATTCACTCATATCAATTCGGAAAAATGAGATGTAAGCCATGATAAACAAGCGCAATAAAGGTTTATATAATCGAGCATTTGTCAGAACGCCAAACCAACGCGAGGATCGGTTCGTACTGATGATCCGATGAAACAAACCATAAATAAATATATCTTTCAAATTCATGAGAAAATACCAATTACCAGTTCTTCAATTTTAGAAATTCCCTTGATCTCAACCTTATAGCGATCCTGTTGAATACCTTTCAGGTTATTGGAAGAGATAAAGATTTGTTTAAAGCCCAGACGATCTGCTTCCCGGATCCTTAATTCAATGCTTTTTACAGATTTGATCTCTCCGGTCAAACTTATTTCACCAGCAAAACAAATATCTTTCGACATTGCTATATTTTGAAGAGAGGACACCAATGATGCGACAATTGCCAGATCAAGAGCCGGGTCTGATATCTTTAATCCACCTGCAATATTTAAAAATACATCCTTCTGACCAAAAAAGAAACCACTTCGTTTTTCCAATACAGCCAGGATCATATGAAGTCTCCTCAGATCAAATCCGGTGGCAGATCTTTGCGGCGTACCATAAACAGCTGTGCTAACCAGCGTCTGGATCTCGATCAGCATCGGACGTTGACCTTCCAGTGTTGCTGCTACAGCACTTCCTGAATGCATCTCATCGTGTTGAGATAACAAGAGTTCTGAAGGGTTGCTCACGGGACGCAAACCTTTTTCATTCATTTCATAAATGCCTAGTTCATCAGTAGACCCATATCTGTTTTTTATGGTTCGGAGGATCCTGTAATTATAGTTTCTGTCCCCTTCAAATTGTAAGACAACATCCACCATATGTTCCAATAATTTTGGTCCCGCTAAAGAGCCTTCTTTTGTAATATGGCCAATAATAAAAACGGGAATCTGACTTTCTTTTGAGAACCTTAAAATTTCACCGGCACATTCTCTTACTTGCGTAATGCTGCCAGGGGCCGATTCGACATGTGGGGATGACATTACCTGAATGGAATCAATGATCAGCAGATCGGGCTGTATGTCAGCTGCATGTTTCAGGATATTGTCCAGATTTGTTTCAGCAAGCATCAGAACATTTTGTTGATCTTCCGAAATCCGGTTGGCCCGCATCTTTATCTGTTCTTCACTTTCTTCTCCGGAAACATAGAGCACCAGCGTTTTTAATTCCAGCGCGCATTGTAACAATAAAGTCGATTTTCCGATTCCTGGTTGTCCTCCTATCAGTGTTAAAGAACCCGGAACGATCCCTCCGCCCAATGTTCTGTTGAGTTCTGCATCGCCGGTATTTATACGGAATACTTTCCCGAGTTTGATCTCCGTTAGTGGAACTGGTTTATTGACCTTTTTTCTGTTTTCTTCTTTTTTCCAGGAAGACTTCTTTCCCGCTTTGCTATTTTCAGGGTAAATGGTCTCTTCTACCATGGTATTCCACTCCTGGCAATTGTTGCACTTACCTTCCCATTTGGAACTGGTATGTCCACAACTCGTACAAGCAAATATATTTCTGGGTTTAGCCAATCCTTTACGCTTTTTGGTTAATAATAAATTTTTTACCGACAAAAATATTCCCGGTGACCGCAATGCTTAGAAGGAGCTTTCTCTTTCCTGAAAATGATCGAATGTTAAATATCAATTTTATTCTTGAATTTCTACAAATCCTTCTTAGTTTTCTAAGTCAAAGATATTTTTTTTCCGGAAGTAAAACAATGCAAGTAAATTAATGGCAAACAGTATTACAGCTCCAAATTGATGCAATACGCCAAGTGTAATCGGTACTGAGAACAATATGGTATAGACCCCTAGAATGATCTGGATGAGCACCATGAAATTCAAAACACGAATAATTCGTCTTTGCTGAACGTTAATGTTTTTTGATTTGGCTTCTGTTTTAAATAAGAGGATCCCCGCTATAATGATTATAAAAAGCGGTATCCATCGATGCATAAACTGGACCAACATTGGATTTTCAATCAGTCCTAACATTCCCTCTTCCATGAAGGCGTAATGTAAACTCACCGGGAACCATGAATCGCCCATTTTGGGAAAGCTTGGAAACATGTAACCTGCTTTTAGTCCAGCCATGAATGCGCCGTACACGATCTGAATAATAATAAAGATCATGGAAGTTCGCAATAACTTTCTGATCTGAACATTAGAGTCAGCATTTGTTTTTGTGTCTGCAAATCTGAGTTGCAATGCCACCCAAATGATATATCCGAAAAGGGTGAGCGCAGCCATAAGGTGACTGGCAAGCCTGTAATGATTGACGTGCGGCTTATCTACGAGTCCGCTACTGACCATGAACCAACCCAGAAACCCCTGGAATCCGCCAAGCAGGAATATGATAATGAGGTGCTTCATCAAGCTCTTGTTTTTTAATTTTTTGGTAAAAAGAAAAAACAAGAATGGAAAAATAAATACCAGACCGATGATCCGGGCAAAAGCACGATGTATATATTCCCACCAGAAAATACTTTTAAAATCCTCCAGGTCAAAATTTCTGTTTTTTAATTGAAATTCAGGTGAAGTTTTATAATTGTTAAATTCTCTCTGCCAGTCTTCCACATTCAAGGGAGGTATTATTCCGCTGATCGGTTCCCAGGTTACCATTGAAAGTCCGGAATTGGTGAGTCGTGTGATTCCTCCGGTGATGACAATTGCAGCGACTAAGAAAGCACCAATAAATAACCAGGTTGAGATCGCCTTATTAGCTTTGTTTGTCATGTGATTTTATTTTTCTTTTAAATAATAGGTTTTGAAGAGCTGTGCAGATAAGCCTTAGGTGAAAATTAAATGAAATCATCCAAATCATACCTTTGATCAACTCGGATAGAAATAGCTTTTAAAGAAACGAATTCATTGTAAGCTGGATCAGCCTTTTAATAAAAACTGAATGCCTTCGATCATTTGGGCGACTTCATTTGCATCGGTGCCTTCATAAATACCCCGGATATGCCGGTTTTGATCCACCAAAATAAATTTGGCTGAATGAATGTATCCCCCGGGAGCGGCATCGTGTTTGCCCATACTCAGGTAATAACCTTTCATTCCCAAATTATAAATATAATCCATTTCCCCTGTCAGGAAATGCCAGTTTTGATGCTCCACCTCATTTTTAATGGCAAATTGCTTTAATTTTTCAGGGGTATCTCTTTTAGGATCTATGGTGTGAGCAATAATCTCAAAACCCTGATCTGCACCCACCATTTTATAAACCCTTTTCATCGCGCTTGTCATGATCGGGCAGGTTGCCGGGCAGGAAGTAAAGAAAAAATAGGCCACATAAACCTTGTTTTTAACTTGCCCTTCTGTCAAAAGTACACTATCCTGATCAATCAGTTCGAATGGGGGGATCTGGTAATATTGTGTGTCAACAAGGGTATTTCCCTCCACAACTTGCTCAGAAGTCTCGTGAACACCCAAATAGGGGAGGCTCGAAATCTCCGGAGAACAGGAAGCGGCCAGTAAGATTATAAATAAGAATAGAAGGGGGTAAACAGAAAGTGCGTGTGCCTTTCGGGTAAAATTTGATTCAATTGTTTTCATTATCATAATGCTTATACTTTCGTCCCAGCCAAACGCCTAAAAATGCGAAAAAACTGATAGGTAACAAAATTAGCAAAAAGGTGATAAATGTGTATGCTTTGGCCTGTTCTTCTGAATAATCTGCCCCACAAACACTACATGCTTCAGCTAAGTTGTAACAAGCTGACAGTAAAATGATAAGAAAAGGAAAGATTATTTTTTTAAACATACAACTAATAGTCAAGTAAAATGTATAATCAGCGTTCTGCGGAGATCATAGCAATTGTTATGATCTCCGCAAATGCGTTAATATAGATAAACCAGATAATACAATATTGGCCATATTAAAATGACGAAGTACCAGAAAATACTGATTGCATTTATGGTTCTCAGCCCTTTTTCATGGCTTTTGGTTCTGATTAGTGTTACCAATAAGTATAAAAGAAATACAATTCCCAATAGTACATGAATACCATGCATACCTATTATTGAATAGAAGAATGCACCATAAATAGAAGAAGTGGTCGTAAGGCCAAATCCCAAAAGCTTGATCCATTCGTATCCCTGAATGCCAAAAAACGTCAGCCCGGCTGCGATACTAAGTATCAGCCAGATCATATAATTTTTTGATTTTTTCGCGTATCCCAGGGTTAGGAAGATAAAGAAAACACCACTGAGTCCGAGGATGACGGTATTAACAGCTGTGATCTCAACCGGTAATCTTGGTTGATCATGAGGGGGCCAAATAGGCATTCCGGCACGATTGACAAGATAGGCACTGATCAGTCCTGCAAAGAACATGATCTCAGTAATAACTAAAAATACCATTCCCAAAACCCCATTAGAAACGGGTTTTGCCTGATTTGGATTTGTTAACTCAATTGTGTTCATAATTCTTTTTTTTAATTAGGCATTGCAACATCCCGCTCTACAAAAGTAATATCCGGAATCACACCGAAGAAAAATGCTAATAGTACAAAGATGACCAGGCCTACTGATATATACAGTAAAATGGGCTCCCACTTAAGATGCATAAATTTACCTACGACCATCACTGCTTTGATAAGCGCCGTTCCAAATATAACAATCAACATAAGCATTTGATTAGGAATAAATGCTGCAAGCAGACTAACAATGAACAATCCCATCAGATACAGGTAGATCCTGAAATAATTTGGATGCCCGTGATAATCCTGTTCTGCCGGGTAAGCGACTTCGTGTTCTAAACCTTTTGGAATATGATTACTCATGATTTATTCAATTTTAATGTGCGATATATAATAAGGGGAAAAGGAAGATCCATATGATATCCACCATGTGCCAGTACATTCCAGCCATTTCAACACGGTGCATGTTTTGTTTTTTATTCACCTGATGGATCACAGTTAAAAATATAATTGCTCCCGCAATAACATGTAATCCGTGGATACCCGTCATTAAATAATAAAAACCCCAGTAAGTTGATCCGATCATGTTTCCCTGAGCGACCTGTTCTGCACCTGAAATAGTGAACCCGTGATGGATCTCATTGCTATACTCAAATCCTTTGATTACAAGGAAAGCCACAGCACAGGCTATGGTCAGGTAAATCCAGAATTTTGTGTTTTTATAATCTCTTTTGACAGCCGATTCATGCGCCTTTACCGCAAAAAAGCTACTGGTCAACAGAACAACTGTATTCACACCTCCCAATAAAGTATTGGTATGCGCAGCCATCTCCGCCCATTCAGGATATCTGAATCTATACATCAGATATACGGCAATCAGTCCGCCAAAAATAACGAATTCACCAACGATCAGCATCCACATCCCAAGTCTTCCCTGGGGAATTTGCCTCGAATCAACCTTGTTTGTTTGCATACTCGTATCCATAACTTTCTAATTTTTTATTTCTAAATTTTGTGGACAATAATCCTCCTCCATTTCTGGTCTGCTGTATTCATAAGGACCATTGTGAACAATGGGGTATTCCTTAAAATTACCATGTCCCGGAGGCGATGTAGTTTGCCATTCCAGTGTGTTTGATTGCCAAGGGTTATTTCCGGCATCTTTTTTCTTACGCATGGTCATAATGAAATTATATAGGAAGATCAACTGCGACAGGATCAAAATGATCGCTGAGATCGTTGCCAGTTTCCTCAAACTTGGATATGGCTCTTGCAAAAGATGCTCGAACATAGAATAGTTCGCAATTCTTCTGTGCTGACCAGCAAGTCCCAAAATAAATAAAGGAAAAGCAAAAGTGTTGAAAAACACAAAGGTCAACCAGAAATGGATCTTACCCAGGGTTTTATTGAACATCCTCCCGGTAAACTTAGGACCCCAAAAATAAATGGCTGCAAAAGTTCCGAATATTACGATCGGAAATACAGTATAATGGAAATGCGCTACCACAAAATAAGTATCGTGTGCATAGATATCAAAAACGGAAGCGCCCAGGTACAATCCAGTTAATCCTCCGATTAAAAATACACCCATCATTCCAAGTGCCCACATCATCGGAACGGACATTTTAATATTTCCTCCCCATAATGTGGCAATGTATGAGAGGAAAAGTCCGGCAAATGGGACAGAAATGATCATGGTTCCAATACTAAAGAAGGTAGCCATCTTAGGATCAATCCCTGCAATGAACTGGTGATGCGCCCAAACTACTACTGATAAAATAGCTGCAAAAAGCGTTATATAGATCACGAATTTATAACCGAAGAAAGTTTTTCTGGAAAAAACCGGTATGATCTCTCCAACGATCCCCAGGGTTGGTAATAAAATTACATAAACCTCAGGGTGTCCGAAAAACCAGAAAAGATGCTGAAACAAAATTGGATCTCCACCACGGTAAGCATCATAAAAACCAGTTCCAACTGTTCTGTCCAGAAATAACATAAAGGCACCCGCAATTAGGGGCCCGACAGAAAACATAAAACTTAGGGTAGCTATGTTAATAAACCAAACAACGATGGGCATTTTCCAAGGGTTCATTCCTTTAGCCCTTTTGTTAATGGTTGTTACCAGGAAGTTAATCCCTCCCATCAATATGGAAACAAATTCCAGAGCGACGGCTATTAAAAGGAATGTACCTCCTGTAAAGAAATTACTCCAGAATCCCTGATTAGGATTGTTATATCCAAAATCCGATACGGATAAAGGCGGATACATAGTCCAACCTCCACCAAAAGCACCACCAGGTAAAAAGAATCCTGCCAGTAAAAAGATCGTACTAATTAGAAATACATAAAAAGACAACATATTCAATACAGGGAATGCCATATCGTCTGTGCCCAGCATAACCGGAATAAGAAAGTTTCCGACTGCTGCCACTAATATGGGCATCGCAACCCAAAAGAACATGATGATTCCGTGATTGGTTACGAATGAATTGTATTCATTTTGAGCCAATTTACCAAATAAAGGAATCGATTCTCCCGGAAACGCCAGGTTCATCCTGAAAACATATGCCAGGTATCCCCCAATCAAAGCCATTATCATCCCTGTAAATAGATACTGGGCGCCAATTGTCTTGTGATCTGTAGAGAACACATATTTTCTCCAAAAGCTTAGTTCATGTGTGCCACTCATAAAAGTATATTTTAAGTTGATTATTTGTAAATTTCGTCCAAGTATGCGAGGAAGTCCTTATTGGAATCCACAGTCAAAGTACCTTTCATGTTAGCATGTGCCAATCCGCAGATCTCAGCACAAACTATATCATATTCACCTGTTTTTGTAGCTTCAAACCATCTGGTAATGGTCCTCCCCGGTAAAGCATCCTGCTTTAACCTGATATTTGGTATAAAAACACTATGAAGCACATCCAAAGCCTTAATGTCAATGTGCACAACGCCGTTTACCGGAACGTGTAACTCATTGGTACGCATTACGTCATCTCCGGTATATAGTATTCCATCTTTTCCAGGATAGGTAATGGTCCAACTCCATTGTCGGCCGGTTATGGCAACTTTAAAGTCTTCTTCCGGAAGCGTTTCTTCAATACTGTGCCAGGCATCCTTTTCAACAAACAAAATGATGATGTCACTTAATCCGATCAGAAACATGGCAATGAGAATCCACTTTAATTGTTTCCAGGTAGTCCCTTTGACATATTTTGCTTTTTGTCCTTCCTTATATCTGTTTTTAATTAAAGGATAGATAAAAACAACGAGCGTTATGATAAATGCCAGACCTACAGGAACCGTGATAAAATAAAACAAATTGTCTATTTCATGCCCGTACGTACTGATATTTTCGGGAAATAGTTTCATTGGTATCTTTTTTAGTTGTTTTAAATTTTATAATACTCAGAACTTTCTGACGTGCATCAGAAATTCACCCATTTTGATATTATCAGAATGATCTGGACCAGCGGTAAATAATAAAATGATCCAAACATCAATTTTCTTGCTGCTTTCAATTCAATGGTCTTAAATAAATTATAAGCCTGATGCAAAAAGTGTAAACTCAGCAACACGATCAGAAGACCGGAAATAAGATTGATTTCCATGAAAAAAAGCATTAAAACACTAAGTAAAACCAAACTGGCTGTTACTAAAAGAGTGACGAGGGCACTTGATTTACTTCTACCCGTTTTGGTTGGCAACATTTGAATGCCAGCCTTTTTATAATCATCATCCAGATTCCAGGCGATTGCCCAGAAATGTGGAAATTGCCAGATGAATTGAATAACAAAGATTAAAATCCCCAACTCATCCAGGCCGCCCATCGCAGCTGTATATCCAATAATTGGAGGTGCCGCGCCCGGGAAAGCACCGATCAAAACTGATATCCGGCTTTTTCTTTTTAAGGGTGTGTATATAAATGCGTAGGTGACAAATGAGGCAAAAGCAATGATCGCACTGATTGAATTTGTGAACCATGCCAGAAGACTTACACCCAATATGCCGAAAATAATTGACAAGGCAGTTGCTAAGCCAGGGTGAATCCTGCCTGTAACGATCGGACGGTTCATGGTTCGACTCATTAATTTGTCTGTGTCCCGCTCAATCACCTGATTGGCAATGTTTGCGCCAGCAGTAATAAAAAAGCCTGCAGCCAGAACCAAGGCAAATTCAGCCCAGTGAAAAGTTCCCTTAGTGCCGAGGACAAATCCTATGCCTGCAGAAAACACCACCGTCATTGTCAGCCTGTGCTTTATTAATAATAAAAAATCCTTTAGACTAAAGGATATAAGATTTCCAGTATAAGTTGTGCTTGTTTGCAGTTCCATTAATTATCTCTTCGATAGTTAGTAAATAAATACTATGTAAGCCTTTTAAAAATTAGATATAATTCGAAATAGAATTATTTGGAAAATTGCAGGAATAAAATATAAAATTTGACTTATTATTATTTTTAACCTGTCTAAATAGCGCCCAATATAGGATATTAATAAATGAAAAAAAATTTTTGTTTCTGAAAATTGATATTTATGACAAAAATATCCAAAAAAATATACGCATCAGTATATAAAACAAGTGTTTATGTAATGTTCGGAATTAAATTTCGTTAATTTTATAAAACAATTTTCAGGCGATTTGAGACTCGCTGATTTTTGGCTTAAATACGGTCTAATAATAGGGTTCGATCATCAAGAAAACAAGGATGCCTGAGATCAATACGTATGCCCAGATAAAAAACGTGTATCTGGCTATTTTCTTATGTTTGGTAAAAGCCTCCATTTTTGCATATAATAGGCTGATCAGAACCAGCGGGACTATGATCGTAGACAATAAAATATGACTAATGAGTAGCGTGAAATAAAAATACCTGATCACCCCTTCTCCACCAAATTTTGCCTCTTCGGAACTCGCATGATACAGAAGGTAAAAGAGCAGGAAAAGAACGGATAGGATCAATGCAGTTGTCATCATCCTTTCATGCATTTTCCGGTTTTTATTTTTTATAAAATACAAGGCCAGAAAAATACAAACCAGGGTAAGACTATTGATCACAGCATTTACATATGGAAGAAATGCCATCTCATAATCAATCTTGATCTGAAATAAAGCAACGACGATCAAAGGAATTCCAATCGAAATGATCCAGATTACTTTCTTAATGTTTTTTTGATTTACAAGAAAAAATGATTTTTGTTCTTCCATTTTATTCGATTTTTATCTTTTCTCCAATGACGCGCTGGTAGAAAAAGTGCAATTCATACATCTGTTCTGCACCAATTTTCTGACCAAATTGTGCAATAAGATAAAGACTTAGTGCCAAAAGTGCAAATATTAATAATAGCCAGGATTCCGGAGCTGCTTTGTCCAATGTCCATTTGCTAAGGACCCACATACTCGTAAAAGTAAAAAGAATTCCTAAAATTACATAACCGTAAGTGAAAAGAGCCCATGTATTTGGATTGGGACCATAAAATCCTCGTATCAATGTTTTTTCATCTTCCTCCTCAATGGAAAGGTCGAGTTGGGGTGACCAGAAATGTCTTTCCCCTTTAGGAATCCTCATCTGGATATGACCGGATATTATTCTCAGATCACATTTAATATTTTCAAGATCCAATTCATTTTTAACCAATTGCTCTATCTCAGCCAGGGTGCTGTAAGTAATATGTTGAAATCGGGGTCGTAATCTAAAACTTGACATAGTGGTGTATGTTTTTGAATTGTGACGGTCAATATAATGATTTTTACTAATAATGATCTCTGCATAAAATCAACATTTGATATTTGAATAACTATGTAGTAACTTTACTAAGTACTATTTATTTCTCACATATATTTAATATTCAAATAATTATGAAAATACATCTATCTTTTTCTATCTTAATTATTTTTCTGTTTTCTACTTTAAACCCAATTAAATCACAATCATTTTTTGGGATACCCAATAGGATTAATGGATTAACAATCGCCGGTCCAGAGTCCATTACACTTGCAGATCTAGATGGAGATGGTGACTTCGATGTTCTGGTGGGTGGGTATGATTCAATTGTTTGGATGGAGAACCTCAATAATATGGGTTCTTTTAGTCTTCCTAAAGTGCTGGATAATAACGCAAATAGTGTTAAAACAGCTATCGCTGTAGATCTGGATGGTGATGGAGATCTGGATATTGCATATGGTTCATGGGGTAACGATGAGATTTCATGGATAGAAAATTTGGATGGGAATGGTAATTTTAGCACGGTTAGAAATCTTATTGATAGTTATGCCTCAGGTATTTGGCGACTTAGATCAGCCGATTTTGATAATGACGGGGATGCTGATATAATAAGCACATTAAGGGATGTGGGCGCTATTGTTTGGTATGAAAATTTGGATGGAAATGGATATTTTGATGAGAAAAAATATATTGACAATAATATGTCTAACCCTAGGGATGCATACCCTGTAGATCTGGATGGGGATGGAGATTTGGACATTGCAAGCTGCGACTGGTTTAAAGGCGAGATAAGCTGGTACGAGAACCTGGATGGAATGGGTACGGTATCTCCTCCAAAAGTAATCACCACCCTGGCAAACAGAATTACAAAACTTGAATGTGCAGATTTCAATAATGATGGCAATATAGATATAGTTGGAAATACCGATCAGGAACTCTTTTGGCTGGATAATAAAGGAAATGGTTCCTGGGATAAAAAGCTGATAAATGAAAATATTATTACGTCTGATTATTCTGCCGTAAATTTTGACGGGGATGATGATTTGGATTTGTTGACTGTTTCCGGATACAATGGTGATATAACCTGGTATCAAAATGATGGCATAGGAAATTGGAGTGAAATAAAAACTTTGGCAGAATCCAACGGGAATGATGGATACAGCATTGTATCAGCGGGGGATATAGATGGAGATGACGATCTAGATATCATCAGTGCGGGTTGGGCAGGAAGTGATGTTGCCTGGTATGAAAATTTAGATGGCAGTGGAAATATGGGCCCCATAAATGTAATTACAAAACCAGACGCGGCTGCGCCCTTCGAAATGGAATTGAAAGACCTGAATGGAGATGGAGACAAAGAATTGGTTGTAATATCTCAATCTGATGGCAATATCACAGTCTATGATAATCAATTCTACCGGGATGGCAATTATAGCGATGCCATTAATGTGGCAGAACAAATTGCCTCACCTTCTTCTTTACATATCAATGATCTGGATGGAGACAATGCTCCTGATATTTTGGTCTCAACTTTATCAGGTAAACTACTATGGTATAAAAACAATGGAGAAAACAATTTTTCACCACAAAATTTAATAAGCAATTGGCTCGATGGCACGAAACATATTTATTCAGCTGATCTGGATAACGATAACGATTATGATGTGTTGGCAGTGACAAAATGGGACAATAATTTAGCCTGGTTTGAAAATAATGGCTCTGGTGGATTTGAAAGCATCTATGTTATTGATATACTAGAGGGTGGAGACGACATCTTTACAACAGACATTGATGGTGATGGAGATCAGGATATTCTTATCGCCTCAACAGATGCTGATAAAATCTCCTTAATAAAAAATAAAGGTGATAAAACATTCAATGATCAAATCTATTTGGATCAGACATTAAATGGTCCAAGAAAAGTAATTACGGGGGACTTGGATGGTGATGGAGATCAGGATGTAGTCACTTGTTGCTATAATGAAATTCGCTGGTATGAAAACTTGGACGGAATGGGTAATTTTTCAGAATTTCAGTGGATTAGTTCCGAAGTGGATTATCTGGGTTGGGTCAGTGATATCAGTTTGGCTGATGCAGATAATGACGGAGACCTTGATGTATTTGCTGCACTTGAGGACAAGGGGAAACTGATTTGGTATCAAAATGAGGATGATTCCAATGATTTTACACGCGACTATTCAGTGGATATTTTTAAAGGACTAAAGGACCCTCAGGCCATAAGAAATGATGATGTAGATATGGATGGCAGAATGGATGTTATCTCTGCTTCTGATCGTGACAATAAGATACAATGGTATAAGAATTTAACATGGCCTGAATTTACGCAACAACCTAGTGATCAGTCATTTTGTGAAAGCGGAGTTGCAATATTTAAAGCAAATATAGATAATGCAACGTCTTTCCAATGGCAAATGGCGCCAGCATATTCCAATTGGTTTGAAGATATCCCCTGGATAAATCAAGACCCGGTATTCTCTGGTATCGACGAACCTGAACTAACTGTGAACATCCAAAATAGGGATCTTGATCAGGTAAAATTGCGTTGTATCGTGGTTTATGAGGGCTTTGAATTTACTTCCGATGAAGCAATAATATCAGTTGATCTATTAATAGAAGCCAATGCCGGGGAGGACCAGGAAATTTGCACTGATATGACCTATTTGTATGGTAGTTGGCCTGGAAATGGTGATGGACTTTGGACTTTAATAGAGGGCAATGTCGAATTTCAGGACCCCGCCTTGGATAACCAACAAATTACAAATGTAAATTCAGGGACCAACGTGTTGAAATGGACCATCAATAACGGAGAATGCATCAGCGAAGATCTGGTGGAGATATATAAATATGACTCCGTATTTGTTGCCGTTGAAAATGATACTTTTATGGTTTATCATCTTGACGATCAGGTCAACCTTAGCCTCCTTATAACAGGAGATGTTCTGAGTTATCAATGGTACAAAGATGGAATAACCTTAAATGATGATGAAAGATTTATCGGAACTAATACAGCTACACTAAGTATTCTTGGTTTTTTGAGTAATGAATCAGATACAGGCAATTATTACTGTATTGTGGAAGGCAACTGTAATACGGTCTATAGTCAGAATATTTGGTTGGAGATTTTATTGGTTAATACAGACAATTTATATATCAATAGTTTGAAGATATATCCCAATCCGGCACAAAATTCTATTACAATTCAGTGTTTTGAAAAAATAAGCAATTTCGAGATAATGGATATAAATGCAAAATCTTTTCTTACTGGATTTCCTCAAACAACTATGTATACAATTGATTTGTCGACGATACCTTCCGGAACTTATTTGATTAAGATTCAATCAGAGAAAGAGATTTTTTATCGTAGATTCAAAGTAGTATCAGGACAATAAAAGTGTTATCAATCTTCCTGATAAAACATCAATAATTTCATCATCTCATTTGCTGAAATTATTGCCTTTCTTGCAATAAAATCCCTCGGTGTTTCATCACCGATCTCATAGGTTATGCTTTCTGCCTTAAATTGTGTATAAAACCAGACCTTTGAATAAGCCTGTGTGATTCCGGAAGCCTCTTCAACCGGAGTGTATTCCGGCATGGATTGATCAATACTGTAAATCCAGTAGTCACTGAAGTTTGGTATTTCTGATACTAAAGAATCCGCATAAGTATAAAAAATATCTTCCTGTGTGGAGTGGAAATCAAGGCCGAGCAAGACATCATTGTCATTCTTTTTAGCCTCCCGAACGATAAAGTCAACGGTTTGATGAATCTCATCCTGCACATAAATGCCCCAATCCCGGTTGGTGTCAACCCCGTGAGCATTATGCCGCCAGTGTCCCATATCAACCCCGTCCGGATTGAGTAAGGGGCATACCAGGATCCTGTATTTTTTTCTGAATGCATCGGCTAGGATGTTGGTATCCAGAATCGCTTCAACAAAATGCTCCATTGCCAGATAACCGCTAATCTCAGGCGGATGTTGCCGGCTTAATAAAACAACCATGGGTTTATCTCCCTTTTCATTTTCGTAAATGTCCACATATCTCATAGGCCTCCCTAAAACACTTTTTCCATATTCCCCGGAAGACACATTGGGTCGCAAACCCAGAGAATCACACCAACTATATACGTCGGATGAAGTTATAAGCTCTTGAGCAGAAACGTAAACAGGTCGTTCATCTAAAAGTAGAGGGAATTGAACATCCTGGCTGTCAATTCGTGTGATCAGCAAAGTGTCAATCGGTGTCCAGTGTATCCTGTCGTAACTAATTTTGGGTATGTAACGATGTTTTGCATGGGTATAATCCAAAATTAAATTGATTTGCCTTTTCTTCTCTGCCCACAATTTAAAAGCGAACCAGGGACTTTCATTGATTGGCGTATTTTCTGGCAAAATTACCGCGCTGAAAGTTTTTGCATCAACCTGCTTAAAATCATTCAGCCTCGCCCCTTCAAATTGATTGTCTGCATAAACCCCGTCTATTTGGTATTCTTTTTTAATCTGTACTTCAATTTCCTTATCACTGGTATCCACCGGAACCGGATATAAAAATGTTCTTGCATCATATGAGCCACAAGAATGAAGCAAAATCATTAGACTCAATATTCCCAAAATCTGTATCCTGTGCATTTACTTTGATTAAGTGATTTTTTTTATTTTCTATACGCTAATTAAAGGTAAATTATATAAAATTTAGAATGTAATGATTGCAACTTGTAGAATTATGGAATTTTAATGGATTCAGAATATTTTTTTAATGCCATCAGTGGAAAATAATAAGGATATAGCTCATATCGCTGATACATGGGAGGCGCCGCAACTGCCTGGTATTCCAACTCTAGCGGATAACCATTTTTCGCAATCCTGTTGCAAATAAAATTTATCCCTTTGGCTACTTCGGCTGAACCGGTTTCTCCCGCACTGATCAATCCCAGGATTGCCCAGGCGGTTTGTGTTAATGTTGACGGCCCCTTTCCTTTATGTTTTTCATCATAATAAGCCTCTGGCAATTCACCAAAACCGCCGTCATTATTCTGTAGGCTCAAGATAAATCTAACCGAATTTCGAACGTATTCACTGGTCATGTCTTCACCGATGGATTTTAGCGCTTCTAGAACCCCGCCCGTCCCATAAATATAACAAAGACCCCATCTTCCAAACCAGGATCCGTCTGCGCATTGTTGACCTTGTAACCATTTTTTGGCTTTCAGGATCTCAGCAGACTCATTCTTATATCCAAAAACGGACAATGTCATCATTGCGTGAGCAGTCAGATCCGGGGTGCCCCGATCCAAAACCAATCCCCGGCCATTTCCAATATTATATTTTCTCAGATTCAAATACCATTCGATGATATTATGATTATTATTCCTGTCAAACGCAGCCCAGGAACCATCCGAATTTTGCATGGATAACAGCCAGTTTAAGCCCGTTTTCACAGAATTTTCCCGCGCCGGATTCATAGATCCTTTTTTTAGGGCTTGCAATACAATTGAAGTAGTATCAATGTCCGGATATAATTCATTTTGCTCTTCAAAACCCCAGCCGCCCGGCATGTTTTTGTTTTGATTCGCCCAATCACCTGGTTTCAGCGTTTGTTTTGAAAGCAAATAATTCATCGCATCATTGATCGGTTGTATGGCACTTGGTTTGGCAGTATCTTCCAGGGCCAAAATTGAAAATGCGGTATCCCAGACAGGACCAAGAAAGGCTTGCTGACGAAGGGTATCTTTTTCTATATCATGGAGGGATAGAATAAAAGCAAAAGCCTTTTTCATTTCTTCGCTTTCCATGGAATATCCAAGATTGTATAAGGCTAACATGGACATCATAGTTGAATGAAATACGCCATACCAGGAGCCATTCTTTTCCTGATGATCAAGCAGCCAGTTACGCGCCATTTTCAGCCCCAGTTTTCTAAGGGGTGGAATGTAGGGTTTTATCCAAAACTTGTAATTTTTGTACTTTTCATGATGCCAGACCACAGAGAGGGGAACCAGCCATGATCGAACCCAGGAAGCCATGTCATAAACAGAAAACCCAGCAAGGACAGGCACAACATTTAATTCAGGTCTCATTTCAGGTAATCCGGTAACAGAGAATTTACCAAACAGAAAATTATAGAACTTGGGGAGTAACATTGCTTTTTTTAATCCACCATGTAAAGAAATGTATTGGGTTAAGCCTAACATGTGAGCAGAATCAGTTGCTTCACCGTGAATTTCCATTGCAAGCTGACAAATACAACTGATGGATAATTCCGATGGGCCATTATAATAGGCAGGAAAGCAACCATCCTGATTTTGCCTGGATCTAATCTCAGCCAAGGCTGGCTGGATCAATTGTTCATCCGTGTTTCCGATGTATTTA
>Ga0102812_10000071_pt1 | contig 72408 bp, 76 predicted proteins | sample ColrivemetaGS713_FD_79334 | JGI IMG/M metagenome (GOLD analysis project Ga0102812, IMG submission 79334) | Estuarine microbial communities from the Columbia River estuary - Flood tide ETM metaG S.713 | ecosystem: Environmental > Aquatic > Marine > Intertidal zone > Estuary | place: USA...
AATATTCCAAGGTCGGGTTTTCCGGCCTTCATCACAGTGCCGTGGGCGTAAACAGGGCCGCTATGCGCCAATTGGCAGGCAGGAATGTCATTTTCGGTCAAGTTTGTCGTATACATGGCGGGCCAAAGGTTCTACTGGCCAGCTTTGCCCCATCCGCAGACCGAAAAGACAGACGCCGTGATTGATACTATCGCCAAAGCCCTTGCCGCAAAAGGCTACGAATCCCTGACGCCCGTGCAAGAGGCCGTCACAAACCCCGAATATGATGGCGCAGACCTTTTGGTGTCCGCGCAGACGGGTTCGGGTAAGACGGTCGGCTTCGGACTCGCGATTGCGCCGACGCTTTTGAATGACGCCGGAACCTTTGGTCCTGCCGGGGAACCGCTCGCGTTGGTCATCGCGCCGACCCGCGAACTCGCGCTGCAGGTCAAACGCGAACTGTCGTGGCTGTATGAATACGCAGGCGTTGTGACCGCCTCTTGCGTTGGCGGCATGGATATGCGCGACGAACGGCGCAGCCTTGACCGTGGCGCGCATGTCGTCGTCGCGACCCCTGGCCGTCTTGTCGACCACATCAAGCGCGGGTCGATTAATCTGACGCAGGTCCGTGCAGTGGTGCTCGACGAAGCGGATGAAATGCTTGATCTCGGGTTCCGCGAAGATCTGGAATTCATTCTCGGTGAAGCCCCCGAAGACCGCCGGACCCTGATGTTTTCGGCGACCGTGCCCAAGGCAATCGCCGATCTGGCGCAGAACTATCAACAAGACGCGATCCGCGTTCAAGTGCAGGCCGGAACGTCGCAGCACGCCGATATCGAATATCGCGCGCTGGCCGTGGCCCAGCAGGACGCTGAAAACGCGATCATCAACGTGCTGCAATATTACGATGCGCCCAACGCCATCGTTTTCGCCAATACCCGCGCCGTCGTAAACCGGCTGACAACGCGGTTTTCCAATCGCGGGTTTCAGGTTGTGGCGCTGTCCGGCGAGCTGACCCAGAACGAACGCACCCATGCGCTGCAGGCAATGCGCGACGGGCGTGCGCGGGTTTGTGTGGCAACCGATGTGGCCGCACGCGGCATCGACCTGCCGAACCTTGATCTGGTGGTTCACGCCGAATTGCCGTCGAACCACGAAACCATGCTGCACCGCTCTGGCCGGACCGGTCGGGCAGGGCGCAAAGGAACATCCGTTCTGATCGTGCCGCCCAAAGTCCGCAAAAAGGCCGAACGCCTGCTGGGCACCGCCCGCGTCCGCGCCGAATGGGCCTCTGCCCCCACCGCCGAAGAGGTCACAGCCCGCGACGAAGAACGCCTGCTGTCCGATCCGATGTGGTCGGATCCGATGGTCGAAGGCGAAGCCGCTTTCGCCGCGCGTCTGGTGGAAAGTTTCAGCCCCGAACAGCTTGCGCTTGCCATGCTGCGGCTTCACCGTGCCGCGAAATCGGCGCCCGAAGATCTCCTCGACCCCGGTGCCAAGCCCGAACCGCGCCCGCGCACCGAATTTGGCGCCGCCGTCTGGTTCTCGCTTGATCGCGGGCGCAACCAGAACGCCGAACCCCGTTGGCTCTTGCCGCTTTTGTGCAATGCAGGTGGCGTGACCAAAGACGCCATCGGCGCGATCCGCATTCAGGGCGACGAAAGCTATGTCCAGATCCGCGAAGCCGATGCCACCGCGTTTACCGCAAATCTGGGCAATGCGATGAAGCTTGAAGGCGACATTTCCGTGCGCCGTCTTGCCTCGCCGCCGGAACTGGCCCCTCCGGGCCGTGGACCTCGCCCTGATCGCGGCCCGCGTCCAGACCGTGATGGTCCGCGCCCGCCGCGCAAATTTGACCGCCGCGACGATACTCCTCCGCCGCCATCGCGTGCGCCGGACGAACCGGCGATCCTCGCGCCGACCGACGCGCCTGCCAAAAAACCGCGCCACAACGCCGAAGAACGCGCCGCCCGCGCCAGCGAGCGCAATTCCGATGCGCCGCGCAGCTTTGACCGGCCCAAACCCTATGGAAAATCGCGCGACGATGGCGACCGTCCGAAACGCGTCTGGACCGAAGATCGCCCGAAAAAACCAAACGCGCGGCCCCGCCCCGCAGAGGTTGACCCGCACGAAGGCGCCCGCACCACGTTCAAACCCAAAGGCGAAGGCAAACCTTACGCCAAGCGCGACAGCGACAAACCCTACGCCAAGCGCGATGGCGACAAAAAGCCCTATGTGAAACGCGACGGCGACAAACCGTTCAAGAAACGTGACGGCGACAAACCCTTTGCCAAACGCGATGGGGACAAGCCGAAGTCGGCTGGCTTCAAATCCCACGGCGGCGGCAAATCCGACGGGCCAAAGCGCGCCTTTGGCAGCAAAAGCCACGGCGACAAACCGGCCGGCAAACCGAAACCGCGCGCGAGCGATACCTCGAAACGGTTCACCCCGCCCAAGAAAAGAGGCTGATCTTTTCAAGACCAGCCCTTTCAGGCTTCTTTCTGCCCAAAAACCGCCGCCGGAGGCTCCGACATGACGTCAGGATCGCCGGCGGCTTTTTTATGTGGGGATTTCCCGTCAGCGCACCCTTAGGTCCGGATCCCCGCGAACCGTTCCTGCCATTCGGCCCGTTCGTCATCGGTGATCTTACGGAACAGGTTTTCCGGGACGGAATATCCGGCACCCGGTTGCAAGGCATCAACTGCGGTCGCGATGTCGCTGGGCCAATCCATCGATCCTGCAACAGCTGCACGCATTGCTTCGGCCGCTTGCGGGATAAAGGGGGCGGATAGCGGCGCGTAGAGCCCGATCAGATTCAGACCAAAGCGCGTTTGCATCGCAGCCTGTTCCGGATCCGTCTTGATCGTGGACCAGGGTGCGGCCTCTTGCAGGTATTCGTTGCCAAGAACCCAAAGCGCGCGCAATTCGGCGGCGGCCTTGCGGACCTCGATTGCATCCATAAAGCCCTGATAGGCGGTCAGACGGTCCTGCATGGCCGCGATATAGCGCGTCTCAAGCGCTCCATAGGCTGCACCCTCGGGCACCACATCGCCGAACTTCGAGCGGCAGAATTTGGTGACCCGGCTGACAAAGTTGCCCAGAACGTCGGCCAGATCCTTGTTCACATCGGTCTGGAACATCTCCCATGTGAATTCCGCGTCCGAGGTTTCGGGCGCGCGCGACAAGAGCCACCAACGCCAATAATCGGCGGGTAGAATCTCAAGCGCCTGATCCATGAAAACGCCGCGCCCGCGCGAGGTGGAGAATTGGCCACCATCATAGTTCAGGTAGTTGAAGGACTTGATGTAATCGACCAGCTTCCAAGGTTCGGCCGATCCGAGGATCGTCGATGGGAAGCTAAGCGTATGGAAAGGCACGTTATCCTTACCCATAAACTGGGTATAGGTCACGTCATCCGCGCCCTTATCGGTGCGCCACCAGCGTTCCCAATCGTGGCCTTTGCCCGCATCAACCCATTCCTGCCCGCAGGCGATATATTCGATGGGGGCGTCGAACCAGACGTAGAACACCTTGCCCTCCATCCCCGTCCACGGCGCGCCATCGAATTGCACAGGCACACCCCAAGACAGGTCACGGGTGATCCCGCGATCTTGCAATCCGTCGCCATCGTTCAGCCATTTCTTGGCGATAGACGTGGACAGGATCGGCCAGTCGGTCTTGCTATCGATCCAGGCCTCCAGCCGGTCTTTCATCGCAGACTGGCGCAGATAGAGGTGTTTGGTTTCCCGCAGTTCGAGCTCGGTCGATCCCGAAACGGTCGACCGCGGATTGATCAGGTCGGTGGGGTCCAACTGTTTGGTGCAATTGTCGCATTGGTCACCGCGTGCAGAGTCGAACCCGCAATTGGGGCAGGTGCCTTCGATATAGCGGTCGGGCAGAAAGCGGCCATCAGCCACAGAATACATCTGCTTTTCGGTTACTTCGCGGATCAGGCCCTGTTCGCCTAGAACTTTTGCAAAATGCTGGGTCAGGTCGCGGTTAGCCACACTCGACGACCGGCCGAAATGGTCGAACGACAGGCCAAATCGGCGGGCGATATCGGCCTGCACTTCGTGCATCTCGGCGCAATACTCCTCGACCGGTTTTCCGGCCTTGGCGGCTGCGAGTTCGGCAGGCGTGCCATGTTCATCTGTGGCGCAAAGAAACATCACCTCGTTACCGCGCCCGCGTTGGTAGCGTGCGAACAGATCGGCAGGCAACTGGGAACCTACAAGGTTACCAAGATGCTTGATGCCGTTGATATAGGGAATGGCAGAGGTGATGAGATGGCGGGCCATGGGTCTTCTTTCAATCGGGTCGGTGTCTTTTAGCGGGCGTTTCAGAATGTTTCCAGCACCCAGCGGTTTTGTGCCCAAACTTTGGTAAATTTCCCGCGATGGGACCTTTGCACAAAGGGGTGGTAAGCGGTATGATGGCGCAATAACGGGCACCAAAGCCCGAATAGAATGAGGCGGAAAATATGTTGAAAACAGTAGCACTTGCGGCGGCGCTTGGCCTTTCGGGTTTTGCGGCATCGGCACAGGACTTTTATCTGGGGATCGGTCTGGACAGCACACAGTCGGCAACAGATCAAACCGGTGTTTCGCTGATGGCTGGAACACGCTTTGGCCAGCAGCAACTTTCATACGGGGCAGAGGTGGATTATACCATGTCGTCGGGCGCTTTCGATGCGGCCCGTCTGCGTGGGTTGGTGCACAATGATCTGGGCAAGCTTGATTTATTTGCAGCACTCGGTCTGTCGAATTTCGCGCTCGATGGCGGTGGCAGTGCAACAGGGTTCAACTATGGTCTTGGAGCCGAATTCGCTGTCAATGACCGCATGGGTCTGCGGATCGAAGCGATCAAGGACCAGATGCCGGGATACGGATCAAACCCGTTTTCAATCCGCGCTGGCGTGACCTTCGGGTTCTAAGGACCATTCAGGACCTCGCCGCCTTTGCGTTTTGCGGGGGCGGTGCGACCGATGTGCTGCGTGGTAATTTCCCCGGCAGCACTGTTGCCCTTGGCTTTCCTTCCGCCTACCTCTGGTCCCGAACAGATTTAGAGGCATGACGATGAAGCAGATCCCCCTAGGCCGCACGGATATCATGGTGAGCGAATGGTGCTTGGGCACTATGACCTTTGGCAACCAGACAGCCGAGGCTGACGCCCACAACCAGATGGATCGGGCGCTCGAGGCGGGGATCAATTTCTTTGACACCGCAGAAATGTATCCGGTCAACCCTGTGGCCAAGGAAACTGCAGGCCGGTCCGAAGAGATTGTCGGCACATGGTTTGCCAAATCGGGCCGCCGGTCTGATGTCGTTCTTGCGACCAAAGTATCGGGTGCGGGCAATGTGATCCGGTCTGAAGGCCCATCTGCGGCTCTATTGACCCAAACCGTCGAAGCATCGCTGCGCCGTTTGCAGACCGATATGATCGACCTTTACCAAATCCACTGGCCGTCGCGCGGGTCTTATATGTTCCGGCAGAACTGGACGTATGATCCGTCCAAGCAGGACCGCCAGAAGACGCTAGACCATATGGCGGATGTGCTGGGCGGCATGGCGGATCTCGTTAAACAGGGCAAGGTCCGCGCCTTTGGTTTGTCGAACGAAAGCGCGTGGGGCACGATCCGCTGGATGGATGTCGCCGCCCAGATGGGTGCACCACGGGTTGCGTCGGTTCAGAACGAATATTCGCTCCTTTGTCGCCTCTATGACACCGACATGGCTGAAATGGCTGTGAACGAGGATGTCACGCTTTTGGCCTTTTCGCCCTTGGCTGCCGGGTTCCTGACTGGAAAATACCAGAACGGCAAAGTCCCCCAAGGCAGTCGCCGCAGCCTCGTTCCGGCAATGGGCGGGCGAATGTCGGACCGCGTTCTGCCAGCGGTTCAGGCCTATCTGGATCTTGCGGCAAAGCACGGGATCGATCCGGTCCATATGGCTATGGCCTGGCAGCGGACGCGGCCCTTTGCTGTTTCTTCGATCTTTGGCGCCACGACGCTGGACCAGTTGGACCATATCCTTGCGGGCTACCCCATCACCCTGTCGCCTGAAATCGTCGCCGAGATCGATCAGGTGCACAAAGCCCACCCCTTGCCCTACTAGACGGCGGGGTCGTTAGCCGGAATCCAGAAACGCGGGATCTTGCCGGTGATGTCTTCAAGGCCCATGGCGCTGTAGGCGGCCTGCGCTGTCTTGTTGTCGGGATCGGTGCTGATGGTGAGGCCCCTTGCGCCAATGCCGGTGGCATGTTCACGGGCGGCCGCAATCAGGGCCTTGCCGACACCCTTGCTGCGAAACGCTTCGTGAACAAAAAGATGCTGAATGTCCAAACGGGGTGTCGGGGCATGAAGGGTTATGTGGCGGACCAGCCCTGCATAGCCCACAGGCCTGTCTGCGACAGTGGCAATCATAGCGACGGCAGCAGGGGATGGACCAAAAAACAGTGCCTGTAACGTTTCAAGTCCGGTTTCGGCCGTGTGCCCATGAAAGGCAGAGAGCGCTTGGATCATAGCCAAGACATCGGTCAGGTCTGATGGTCGTGCATAGCGGGTGGAAATCTTCATTTCTGGACTTTCTGCTGTGCCGCCGGATCATGAAAAAACCGCCCTGCGGCGGTTTCAAAGGTCTGCAATACCTTTACCGCGCCCTATCGAGGGGCAGTAAAATAAACCGTTACGGTCAGGAGGCATACAGATGACATCATGGTCGCAGGATCGGGGAAACTGGCCGACCTGTCAAGCTAGATGTCCGGCGCAGATCCCGCACGGACTGACCATAAGCTTTGTGAAAGGCGCGGGCAAAAGCGGCCTGACTGGAAAACCCAGTGGCGAGCGCGATTTCCTGAACCGATTGCCCGGTATCGAGAGCAAGGCGGCGGGCCTCGCTGAGCCTGAGACCAATCGCATAGGCATGGGGCGACTGGCCGGTTTCCTGCCGGAACCGCTGTTCAAACCGCCGCCGCGACAGGCCGGATTTGCGGGCCAGATCATCGACCGATTGCGGATCGTCCAAGGATTGTTCGATCGCCTCGATAGCGCGGGCAATCGCAGGGGCGCGGCGGGCGATACGGGCGGTGGGCACGGCCCGTTGAGGGGCGTCGGCAGCCGTCTGCGGGTCATGGATAAACGCGGCGGCCACGCGCGCGGACAGGTCCGCGCCAAAGGTCTGCGCGATCACGGCCAGCATCATGTCGATACAGGGGCTCGCCCCGCCGGTCGTCATCACGCGGCCAGAAATCCGGTATCGGTCGCGGACGACTTGCACACGGGGAAAGGCAGCTGCAAACCTGTCGAGGTCTTCCCAATGGGTGGTGGCGATCGACCCGTCTAGAATGCCCGCCCGCGCCAGAATCCAGCCGCCGCCATCGACACCTGCCATCGTTGTGCCGTCCCGGGCAATCCGGCGCAGGGCTGACCGCAGGGCGGGGGTTACCTGTTCGTCCAGACGGAACCCCGCGACCGTGATCAGGAAATCCAGGCCCGTTGCCTGTGCGACAGGCGTGGTGGGGATGGAAAATCCGGCTGTGACGGTGGGCTGATCCCCCGTCGCCGACAGAAACTGCCATTCAAACAGCCGCCGCTCGGCCCGTCTGTTGGCGGCGCGCATGGGATCGACCGCTGCGGCCAGCGACAGCATATTACATTGGTCCAACACCAGCACCCCAACCCTCAGCGGGCCGCGTGCCGGATCGAACCTTGGAAAGAGGATTGCGGATTTCATCAAATTCATTGCGTAATATGAAAAGTATTTCCGATCAACTGCGATGAAACTGCCACCAACCATTCATCAAGGAGACACCCGATGCCGCTGCAAATGAACCGCGAGGTCTTTATCACCTGTGCCGTGACGGGGTCGGGGTCCACGCAGGACCGCAGCCCCCATGTGCCGCGCAGCCCCAAACAGATTGCCGACAGCGCGATTGCAGCGGCCAAGGCAGGGGCGGCGATTGTCCATTGCCACGTTCGCGACCCGGAAAGCGGCAAACCCTCGCGCGATCTGGCGTATTACCGCGAAGTGACGGACCGGATTCGTGATGCCGAGGTCGATGTCGTGCTCAACCTGACGGCCGGCATGGGCGGGGATATCGTCTTTGGCGATACTGAAAACCCGTTCCCGACCCGCGCCGGAACCGACATGGTCGGTGCGACCGAACGTGTGGCCCATGTCGCCGAATGTCTGCCCGAGATTTGCACGCTCGATTGCGGCACGATGAATTTCGCCGAAGCCGATTATGTCATGACCAACACCCCCGGCATGTTGACCGCTATGGGCGGTATGATGACCAAATTGGGGGTCAAGCCGGAAATCGAGGCCTTTGACACCGGCCACCTGTGGTATGCCAAGCAACTGGTTGAAGATGGCGTGCTGGACAGCCCCGCGCTGGTCCAGCTGTGCATGGGCGTGCCGTGGGGGGCACCCGATGACCTCAACACCTTTATGGCGATGGTCAATAATGTGCCGCGCGACTGGACCTTTTCGGCCTTTGCGCTGGGCCGCAACCAGATGGCCTATGTTGCCGCTGCCGTTCTTGCGGGTGGCAATGTCCGCGTCGGGTTGGAAGACAACCTTTGGCTGGGCAAGGGGCAGTTGGCGACAAATGCGCAACTGGTCGAGCGGGCAGCCACGATAATCGAAAACATGGGCGCGCGGGTCATTGGCCCGGCCGAGGTCCGTGAAAAACTGGGGCTGACCAAACGCGCGCCCGTGTCCAAATGACCCGAGCGGTCCCGTTCGGGCGGGCAGTTCTGTTGGTTCTTGCCATGGGCCTTGCGGCTTGCGAGGCGCCAAATGGGGCTGGTCCAACCGACACCGGATCGCGTGACAGGTCGGTCCCGATCTCTTCGACCACACGGGGAACGCCAGAGGATATGAGCGGCCAATGGGTGGTTGAACGGGCATTAACCGGGGGGAAATATGCCACCGCTGGGGATCGTATCCAGATCGCTGTGGATACCAGTGAAAACTGGCAGTGGACCATAACATCCGGCACTCGCGCGGTAAGGTTTGCGACCGAAACCACGCTTCCCGGACGCTATCGGTTGGTGACGACCAATGGGGCGCGGGGGGGCGCGGGCGCGCCGGAACTTTGGGTGCTTTGGGTTGATGACGACTTTCGCACTGCGGTGATAGGCACGCCGGACGGTGCCGCGGGCTGGATCATGAACCGGCCGGGCAGGGCCAGCGGCGACCGCACCCGCGCGGCGCAGGAAATTCTTGATTTCAACGGATATGACCCTGCGGATTTCGCAGGCTAGGAGAAAGACAATGACCAAAACAGCGGCAATCATCGGCGGTGGTGTGATCGGCGGCGGCTGGGCCGCGCGGTTTCTTTTGATGGGGTGGAATGTGCGCATTTTCGACCCCGATCCCGAAGCCGGGCGCAAAATCGGCGAGGTGATCGCGAACGCACGTCGCAGCCTTCCCGGCCTGTCGGATGTGGGCCTGCCTGCCGAGGGCAGCTATACCTATCATGATACGGTCGGTGAAACGGTGCAGGGGGCAAGCTGGATTCAGGAAAGCGTGCCTGAACGGCTCGACATCAAACACCGCGTTTTTGCACAAATCCAACAGGCCTGTGACACCGACGCAATTATCGGTTCATCAACATCAGGGTTCAAGCCTTCGGAATTGCAGGAAAATGCAGCAAGGCCGGGCCAGATCGTTGTAACCCATCCGTTCAATCCGGTTTACCTTTTGCCACTAATTGAATTGGTCCCGTCAGATGTGAACCCTGCCAATGTCGTGGAACGGGCCAAGGAAATCCTGACGTCGATCGGGTGCTATCCACTGCATGTTCGCAAGGAAATCGACGCCCATATCGCTGACCGTTTCCTCGAGGCCGTCTGGCGCGAAGCGCTGTGGTTGATCAAGGACGGCATCGCTACGACCGAGGAAATCGACAACGCCATTCGCTATGGTTTTGGGCTGCGCTGGGCGCAGATGGGTCTGTTCGAAACCTACCGGATTGCGGGAGGCGAGGCTGGGATGCGCCACTTTATCGAACAGTTCGGCCCCTGCCTGTCCTGGCCTTGGACCAAGCTGATGGATGTGCCCGACCTGACCGAAGACCTGATCGACGCCATTGCGGGCCAGTCCGATGCACAGTCGGGGGCCTATTCGATCCGCGATCTGGAACGCATCCGCGACAACAACCTTGTCACCATTCTGCGCGGCCTCAAGGCGCAGAACTGGGGCGCGGGCAAACTGTTGAACGCGCAGGACAAACGGATCAGCCATTTGCCCGAAACGCTGGATGATGTCACCGACCTGTCCCAGCCCTTTGTGACTGTGGATCGCGCGGTTCCGCTGGATTGGACCGATTACAACGGTCACATGAACGAAGCACGGTATCTGCAGGCCTTTGGCGATGCGACCGACCGCGCGATGTATATGGTCGGGATCACGCCCGACTATCTGGCCACGGGTGGGTCGTTCTTTACCGTTGAAACCCATATCCGTCATCTGGACGAGGTCCACGCTGGCAAGAAAATCCGCGTAGAAACCCAATGTCTGGAAGGGCAGGGCAAAAAGATGCACCTGTTCCACCGGATGTTCGAAGGCGACCGTCTGCTGGCAACCGGTGAACATATGCTGATCCATGTCAGCCTGGAAACCCGCAAGGCGAGCGTTCCAGGGCCGGCGGTCGCGGCCGCCCTTGGCCGGCTGGCTGCTGCCCACGCCGGTCTGCCCCGCCCCGAAGGCGCTGGTGCCGCAGTAGGCGTCCGATGAAGCGCGTTCTGATCACGGCGGGGGCATCGGGCATTGGCCATGCCACCGCGACCGCCTTTGCGGCGCAGGGGTATCAGGTCTGGGTCACTGATGTCGATGCAGGGGCGCTTGCCGATTGTCCTGCCGATTGGCAGCGTTCGCGCGTCGATGTGGCCGACGAAACCGCTATGGCGGCACTTTTTGCCGAAGTTGATGCCCTTTGGGGCGGCTTGGATGTGCTTTGCGCCAATGCGGGCACCAAAGGGCCCACCGCTTTGGTCGAAGATGTGGCACTTGCCGATTGGCGAGCCTGTCTGGCGGTGAATCTGGATGGCGCTTTTCTGGCGGCCCGCTTTGCCTTGCCAATGATGAAACGCGCGGGGGCGGGGGTGATCACCTTTACGTCCTCGACCGCGGGTATGTATGGCTACCCAAACCGCAGCCCCTATTCGGCGGCGAAATGGGCGATCATCGGTTTGATGAAAACCGTCGCGATGGAGGCAGGGCCGCAGGGTGTGCGTGCGAATGCCATTCTGCCCGGATCGGTCGAAGGCCCCCGAATGGAGGCCGTCCTGACCGCCGAGGCAGCCGCAAAGGGCATGACCCGCGACCAAGTTTATCAGGGCTATGCCAAGGGCACCTCACTCCAGACCTTTGTAGAGGCGCGGGATGTGGCAAACCTTTCGGTCTTTCTGGCCTCGGACGGGGCGCGTTTCGTTTCGGGGCAGGCGATCCCTGTAGACGGGCACACGGTCAACCCTGATCCGCAGGTCTAATCGATCTGGTCCCGCAATTGGCGCAGCACCGCCGGAAACCCGCGGGATGCGACTTCGGCTTCTTTCACCAGCACGTCGAAATGATGTGTGATCGCGCCAATCCGGTCTTTGTCGCGAAAGGCGAGGTAGTTTCGACCCAGATAGAGCACCGCCAGTAACGGCCCGAAAATCGTAATCGGTGCCGAATAAAGTTTCTGGGCGTCATACAGAAAGATCCGCAAACGCGGGTATAGCTGGTCGTGCAGGGCAAGCAGATGATCGATCTGGTCGCGCCGCGTTTGGGCAGACAGGCCGACATAATAACCTTCGGCGCGGGCGAAACTGCCAAGTTCCTGCATGGGAAAGGCGATTTCATAGTCTGACTGCGCAGAGCGCATCCAGTTCAGCCGGTCGCGGCTGGCGTTGACGGCCTGTTCCGTGGTCCGCCCCAGAGATGGTTCATATTCCCACATCAAGACCGCATCGGTTTTGAGCATATCGGGCAGCGTCGCGGGGACATGGCGGATTTTGTAACCCGCGGCCTCTTGGTGCCATGCAAAGATCTTTTCATCGACAAGCGCACGGGGCGCCTCGGTCATTGTAAGGGCGGCGGCGATCACGTCGGCGGCCCGTTCGGGTCTATCGGAAAGCCCCAGTAGCCAATCCGCCGAAACCCCCAGCGCAGCCGCGCATTCGCCGACGACCTGCGCATTTGGCAACCGTTTGGTGTCCGGTTGCAGGATCTGCGTCACGGTGGACCTGTCCACAGCAATCCGGCGGGCCAGTTCGGCACGGCTCAGGCCTTTTTCCGCCATGGCCTGTGTGACACGGGCACGAAACAGTTGGGCACGGTCGCGTTTGTCGATTGGGTTCATCATGTTGAGAAAATCAAACATAGTTGGATTTATGTTGCCAAGATACGGAGTCCCCTGACCCGACGGCAAGACCTATCAATGGACAAAAGCTTTGGAAAACCAAAGCAGGGACAGAATTCGGGACGATATTGAATGCGGATTGAGTGGCCGACGTTGATTTTGGCGATTGCCTGCTACGGGCTTTGGGCGGTCGGGGTTTTCGTCTTGCCTCAGGTTTCGCTTTTGTTGGCTGTCGCAGTCACGGCCTGGGCCGCGGCGCAGCATTCGTCGCTGTCGCACGAAGCCCTGCACGGTCATCCATTCGGGAACAGACGACTGAACGAGGCGCTGGTCTTTCCCGCCCTGTCGCTCTGCACGCCCTACGGACGGTTCCGCGATACCCATCTGGCGCACCACAACGACAGCCGGTTGACCGACCCCTATGACGATCCCGAAAGCAATTATATGGACCCCGCCGTTTGGGACAGGATGCCCGCATGGCTGCAGGCGGTGCTGCGGTTCAACAATACTTTGGTCGGGCGGCTGACCATTGGTCCGATGGTAGGGCATATTTTCTGGCTGCGCGGCGACTGGGCGTTGATCCGTTCCGGAAACGGGCCGGTCATTCGGGCGTGGCTGGCGCATATTCCGGCACTGGCGCTGGTCGTCTGGCTGGTGCTGCAGTCGCCGATGCCGTTCTGGGCCTATATGGCGGCGGCCTATCTGTCGCTGTCGCTGATCAAGATCCGGACATTTCTGGAACATCAGGCGCATGAAAAGGCGCGAGGCCGCACGGTCATCATCGAGGATCGTGGGCCGCTTGCCCTGTTGTTTCTGAACAATAACCTGCATGTCGTGCACCACATGCATCCGCGCGTTCCGTGGTATCGGCTGCCGCGCCTTTATCGCGCCAATCCCGCCCGTTATCTGGATCGGAACCAAGGCTATCGGTATCGCTCCTATGCCGAGATTTTCCGGAATTACCTTTTTGCCGCCAAAGACTCGGTTCCGCATCCGCTCTGGCGCCGGGACTAGCGCCGTGCAATAGGGGCGAATGCCCCTTTGGATTCTGATATCCCTTGCCGCTGCCGCGATGCAGACCCTGCGGTTCCTGCTGCAAAAGCGGCTAAAGGGGCTTGGGCTATCGACCGGCGGCGCAACATTTTCACGGTTCATCTTTGCGGTGCCGCTGGCCTGGGCCGTCGTCGGGGTGCTGGTAATGCTTGGCAACACGATCCCGCCGATGGGGCGCGCTGATTTCTGGGGCTACGCGTTTTTCGGGGGGCTGGGCCAGATCGTCGGGACCTATTGCACAGTCGCCTTGTTTTCGATGCGGAATTTTGCCGTTGGCATCGCTTTTACCAAAACCGAGACGGTGCAAGTTGCGCTGTTTTCGGCCGTTCTTTTGGGCGAGGCCGTGCCGATATTGGGCTGGTTGGCTATCGTGGTCGGGATGTGTGGCGTTGTGCTGCTGTCATGGCCTGCCGGGGCAGTGTTCCGGTTGAACCGGTCGATGGGATTAGGGGTTTTGGCCGGCGGTGCCTTTGCGCTTGCCGCGATCGGGTATCGCGGGGCGGCGCTGACATTGGGGGATGACGCTTATTTCTTTCGCGCGGCGCTGACACTGGCCTGTGTCACAACGTTGCAAAGCATCACGATGGGGGTTCTTTTGCCCATTTTCGATCCGGGACAAGTGCGGGCGGTGCTGACCAAGGCCAAGGCGACATTTCTTGTCGGATTAACAGGGATGCTGGGGTCGCTGGGCTGGTTCACGGCCTTTACATTGCAGAACGCCGCCTATGTGCGGACCTTGGGACAGGTTGAACTGGTGTTTTCGCTATTGGTTGGGGCGATTGTTCTAAAGGAACGCGTCACCATGCGCGAATTGCTGGGCATGGCATTCCTGGGCGCGTCGCTGATCGGTATCGTGCTCGCTGCGCAGAACTAGATCCGGTCCAAGGGCCGCTGGCCCCCAAGTCGCGCGACAAAATGTGCCTCGTCTTCGTTGCGAAAGAACGGAACAGTCGCGGGCTGGGAAGCGGATCCCAGATTGCGGGCGATTTCGGCCAAAACGACCTCGGTTATGAAAGGCAGATCATAGTGGCGGGCTTGATCCAAGGGGACCCATTGCAAATGCGCGAGTTCATCCTCGGCGCCGGAAAAATCGTCAAGATCAGAGATTATCTGATCCGCCTCGACCAAGAAAAAGCGGGCGTCAAAGCGACGCGGCTCGCCTTCGGGGGTGACGGCGCGAAACACGAACCTTAGCGCGCTGGGGTCCGGAAGATTTCCGGTTCTTGAAAATCCGCGCCATCCTTGCGGGGCCGGATCCTGCCATTTTCCGGGCGCACCAAGGATCAGGCCGGTTTCTTCCCACAATTCGCGGATCGCGGCGGCGGCTAGGGCTTCTGCTGGCAATTGGGTCGCTTCGGACAGGCGCGCGGCGCAGTCGGGCGACAAAGGGTGCGCCGTCGGCACAAGTGCGTCATTGGGGTCTACAGCGCCGCCCGGAAAGACGAATTTGTTGGGCATAAAGGCCGCACCCGCCCCACGCTGGCCCATCAGGACCGCGGGATTTGTGGTTCGGTTCCGCAGCACAATGATCGTGGCTGCGTTGCGGATTGCTGTCTTGTCCAAATATCGCCCCTTGTCGGGCACCGGTTACGCGTCGCGCGAAAACCCATGCATCCGCTTTGCCCATTGGATGCCGACAACGACACCCTTCAATCTCGGCAGAAGGTAAAGCGACAACCCGACACAGCCAACAGTGAAAAGCGTGGCAAGAACCATCGGTTCAGGGCGGAACTTTTCAAACACGATCAGGATCAGCGGCGCCATAAGGTGCCCGACGATCAGGATCGTCAGATAGGCGGGGCCATCATCGGCACGGTGGCCCGACAGCGACTCGCGGCATACGGGGCATTTGTCGGCGACCTTGAGGTAGCCATCAAACATATGCCCTTCGCCGCAATTGGGGCATTTGCGACGGAATCCGCGCCACATCGCAGGCTTGGCCGGGCGTTCGCCGGCGGCATCGGAAAGTGTGACGGTGGACTCGGTCATCTCGGGCTCCTTGTTAGCGCCCCCACATGATCCTTTTTCGGCCATCTGAAAAGAGGGCGCAGCGCGGTTGCGTCCCAATGCCGCAAATCACGCAGGCGTGAACAAAATATTTTCCGATCCCGCGACGGAGCCAGCGTCGCCCCCCGTTATATCCCCGACTTTGGCAGAAAGTGACCAAAGATCAGACACCTTTTTGGAAGGATAGAAGATGAAAAAGACAATTTTTGCGGCAGCTGTTCTGGCAGGTTTGATGGGTTCAGCGGCGATTGCCCAGGGTGGACCGATGGGCCCCGGCCCGATGGGGGGCGTGTCTTTTGAAGAACTGGACGCCAATTCCGACGGCGCGCTGACCCTTGAAGAACTGCAAGCACGCCCTGCCGCCCATTTTGCCGAGGCCGATACCAACGGCGATGGCGCGCTTTCGGCGGAAGAGGTTCAGGCCGCGATGATGCGCCAGATGGCCGAAGGCATGATTGCCCGTATGGATGCCAATGGCGATGGCCTGCTGCAGATGGACGAAATGCAGCCGGGTGACGGTCAGGGCCTGTCACGGATGTTCGATCGCGTCGATGCAGATTCCAGCGGCGATATCAGCGCCGAAGAGTTTGCCGCGATGCAGGACAAGATGGCAGAACGCGGACAGGGCGGTCGTGATGGAAATGGCGAAGGCCGCGGCCATGGTGGTCGTGACGGCGGACGCGGCCATGGCGGCGGGTTCTTTGGATTTGGCGGCAACTAAGACGCTGCGAAATGGGGCGCCCGTTCGCGGGTGCCCCATGGACGCAACCAAGGAACAGGGTTACCACTTTGACCATGTTGATGGCCAATGCCTCTGGAATGACGGACACGGATGTTTCGGATTCCGCGCTTCTCGTCGCCTATGCGAATGGGGATATGTCGGCGGCCGCCGATCTTGCGGCGCGGCTGGCACCCCGCGCTATGGCGCAGGCACAGCGGATGTTGGGCAACCGTCACGAGGCCGAAGATGTGACCCAAGAAGCCCTGATCCGGCTTTGGCGGATCGCGACAGACTGGCGGCAGGGCGAGGCGCAGGTCACAACCTGGCTTTACCGCGTGGTTGCCAATCTGTGCACCGACCGGCTGCGACTGCGCAAACGCCGCGTCGATTTTGACGCAATCGCGGAACCCGAAGATGGTAGCCCGAGTGTTGCCGACCAGATGCAGACCGATGCCCGGCTTCAGGCCCTGTCGGATGCCTTGGCGCAAATGCCTGAACGGCAGGCGCAGGCCGTGTCGCTGCGCCATCTCGAAGGTCTTGGAAACCCCGAGATTGCCGAGATCATGGAAATCAGCGTCGAGGCCGTCGAAAGCCTGACGGCGCGTGGAAAACGGACCCTGACAGCACTTTTGTCAGGGCGCAAAGCGGAACTGGGGTTTGAAGATGACTGACCACATGAACCAAAGGGATGAAACCCATCTGGATGATTTGTTCGCAGAGGCGCGGCAGGTGCGACCCGTCGTCAGTGTCGACCTTATGGCGCGGATCATGGCCGACGCGGCTGCGGTTCAGTCCGAACGAACCGCCCCGATTGTGGTCGCGGCCCCTGAACAGGGCGGCTTTTTCGCTGGGCTTTGGACGGCCTTAGGCGGATGGGGCGGGGCAGGTGGCCTTGCCGCAGCGACGATGGCCGGGCTTTGGATCGGGATCGCACCGCCCAGCGGGCTCGAATCCGTATCGACGGCGGTTTTCGGGCAGAGCGAGACGGTTTCGCTTTTCGCGTCCGATGATATTCTAGGGGCAGAGGGATAAGATGACAGACCAGAACACACCTGCGCCATCGCGCGTTGGAATGCGCCCCGGACTGCGGGCTCTTTTGATCGGGTCGCTTGCGCTGAACCTGTTGGTTGTTGGCGTTATTGGTGGCGGGATGATCGCGGGGCGGGGTATGCCGCTGCCCTTTGGCGGACCCGACATGAATATCGGCCCCTTTGCCGCCGCACTGGACGGGCGGGACCGTGATATCATTCGCGACGAATTGCGCAGGCGCGTCGACACGCAACGTTTACGCCGTGGGGACAGGGCAGAGGCGATGAACGAATTCTTGGCAGCGTTGCGCGCCGATCCCTTTGATCCCGCCCCGATCGAACAGATTTTTCTTGATCAGCGCACCCAAGCAACGGCGGCCCTGACCGCGGGGCAAGAGGTTCTATTGGACCGGATCACTGAAATGACACCGCAGGGGCGGGCGGATTTTGCAGAAAAACTGGGGCGCCAGTTTGGCGGCAGGGACCACCGCTGATCACGCGGCAGATTGGCTGATCTCGATGGTATTCCTGCCCGCCGCCTTGGCGATGTAAAGCGCTGCATCGGCCCGTTCGAGGATCTGGTCAACAGTTTCGGCAAGGCAGGCTGTCTGCGTGCCGATCGCAACCCCAATCGAAAGGGTCACCGAAATTGGTGTCGCGGCCTTGTCGACAAAGAATGGACCTGCCTGAATTGTCCGGCGAAGCCGTTCTGCAGCACCTTTGGCCTGTTCAAAGGTGACCTCGGGAAGGGCGACCAGAAACTCCTCTCCTCCGACGCGGGCGACCAGATCGCCTGCACGCAAATTGTCTTTGATGCGCTGTGTCACCCCGATCAGGATCTTGTCGCCGACGGCATGCCCCCAAGTGTCATTGATCCGTTTGAAGTGATCGATGTCCAACGCCAGAATGGCGAAATCACGTCCCGTGTTGCGCGCCCGCTGCAAAAGCCCGCCGACATGCGGAATCGCGTAGCGGCGGTTATAAATGCCCGTCAACGGGTCAGTTATTGCGGCCTTTAGCCCGGATTGCACCGTGTCGCGCAACTGATCGAGCCGGTGTTTTTGCCGGACAAGTGCGCGGGCCCGCAATGCGATTTCAGCAAGGGAAACTGTGGCCGGAACCACGTCGTTGGCCCCCAGATCAAGCGCCATCGCATCCGTTTCCGGACAGTCTTCGGGAAGAATGACCAGCTGTGAACAGTGGCGCGATTCCGACCGACCGCGCAGATCAGCGATAAGCCGAAAAATGCGGGCCTGATCTGCGTCGCAGGACGATGCACTGGCATCGATCACGATCAAATCGGGGGGGGTCTCAACACCTTTGGGGACAAGTGCGGTTTCGGCGTCGATGGTTCGGATGTCGCATCCGCTGGCATCGGAAAGGCGATTGGCAAAGGGCAGGCTGGTCGCAACCGCGTCGGAAACCATCACGATCCTGCCGGGGTCTTCGAAAATTGGCGCCGCTTCGGCAAAGCCCAGCGCGCGGCTGGTATCATCGCGCAACCGCAGTTCGGCATTGGCGTCGCTGACCCTAAGCAAGCTGCGAATGCGGGCCAAAAGTCTGATATCAGAGACAGGCTTTGGCAAAATATCCGCCATGCCGGCCTGAAACGCGGCCAGCCGATCCTCGGGTCGGTCGAAATGGCCAAGCCCGATCACAGGGATTTCCGACGTCTGGAAGTTGGCGCGCAAGGTACGGACAAATTCACGCGCTTCCTGACCATCTGCGGTCATGTCCAGCAGGATCAGATCGGGGGGGGCATCGGCGATTTGGGTGCGCGCCTCGACCAAAGCTGCGCAAGTGAAGACCCTATAATGCGCGGCCTGCAATTTGACCTTGAGCACGATCCGATTGGTCGCGACACTGTCGATGATGAGGATGCATCCGGCCATGACGTTTCCCGCAAAAACGGTTAGGGACTCTTTGAGTCAAATTGCACCGCAAAGGTTAAGAAACGGTTGCCGTTTTGGTAAGGAAAGAAAATGAACTCTGAACGTGCAGAAACGGTCGCAATTACCGCGCTTGGCTGGCTTGCCAGCAATGACGACTTGTTTCCGGTTTTCCTTGGATCGACAGGGGCAGGCGTCGCCGACCTCAGGGACCGCGCCACTGATCCTGCTTTTCTGGGGTCGGTCCTGGAGTTTCTGACCATGGATGACGCATGGGTCGTGGCGTTTTGCGATTTCGCGGGCCTGAACTACGAAGATCCGCTGCGGGCCAGATATGCCCTACCTGGGGCCGCAGATGTTCATTGGACCTGAAGATCGTTCTCTTGCCTGCGGTTTTTTCCGACAGCGTGCACATTGTCCGTTCGATTGGGGGACGCCTGATCCAATAACGTTTCGACCATATTCGCGACAGAGTCCTGCGTGATCGCAGGCTTGGTAAACAACCAGATTTTGCTTTGAACGCGCACTTCTGCGTCAAGTTGGAGCGTCACCTTCGTTCCGTCCCGCAAGAACTGATAGTCGAGAACCATGTCCAATGTGCTTTGGCCCAAGGTCGAAAATGTAGCCTTCCTCGCCACGTTTTTGTCTTTGCCAGCGGGCGGTCGCAACGCATATTGGAGCTTTGGCATCAGCCCAAGAATGAATTGATGTATCACGAGGCGCTTGTTGTGTTCGCAGCTTAGGACCTTTTCCGCGATTTCGACTTCAAAATCGCCTGCATCCATCCGCACCACACGCTGCGATCCTTCGGTGCCCCAATCCCCGACACGACGGTCGATTGCGAAATTGTTTTCGAACGCCACCGAAAAAGATGGAGACGCAGGGAACAGCTGTGTAAGACACACAAAGTCATCACAAGCGGTGGACAGCTTGCGCTTAGACACTTGCCGGATTGGTTTGGATTTGGTCGGATTCAGAAAGATCATATAGGCTATTACATCACAAAGCGCGAATGTGTAAAGGCAAAACCGCGTTATGGCTAAGTCCGGAAAAATGAGGAAATAATGCCAATTATCAACGGAATGGTGTTCGACAAGGACGGAACACTTTTTGATTTCAACGCGACTTGGGGCGCCTGGACTTTGGGAATGCTAGAGGAATTGTCGAAAGGCAGCCCCGATTTGATGGGGCAACTGGCGGACAAGCTGGGCTATGATCTGGAAAACCGGAATTTCCGTCAGGGATCCATCGTGATCGCCGAAACGACCGCAGTTGTCGCCGAACATATCCTGCCCCTTTTGCCCGGTCGTGACCGAGACGGTCTGGTCGTGGAAATGAAGGCGATGTCCAAAGTTGTCCCCCAAATCGAAGCGACCCCGCTGCGGCCGCTTTTTGCCGAACTCAAACGCCGTGGGATCAAGATCGGTGTGGCGACAAATGATGCCCACGAACCGGCTGTTTCGCATCTTGAACGGGCAGATGTCACCGATCTGGTTGATTTTGTTGCGGGTTTCGACACTGGTTATGGCGGCAAGCCTGCACCGGGGCAGTTGGATGCCTTTTGTGACCAGGCAGGGGTAGCTGCTGCAAATTGTCTGATGATCGGGGATAGCATGCACGACATGCACGCGGGCCGTGCTGCTGGGATGATCACGGTCGGGGTTCTGACGGGTCCTGCAACCGCCGAGGAACTTGCCAGCGGTGCCGATGTCATCCTTGGGTCGATTGCGGAATTGCCCGATTGGCTCGACCGCAATCCGGGGCAAGATTGAAAACCGACAGCTTTGGTCGCTAACGGGACCGCAAGGGATAGGCTGCATTTGCGACACTGGGCCCAGTCAAGGAGGCTTTGATGTCAGATACCCAGTCCCCCAAGCGCCGGTCCGGCGGTCGTGCTGCAAATACCGCCCGCCGCAGCCGCGAATTGTTTCCGCAGATGCCATGGCGTTTGCCGCTCAATATCGACCGACCGACCGAACCGCTGTCGGACGAAGGGGTCATGGCGATCCACGACGGGGCCATGCGCATTCTTGAAGATATCGGGATCGAGTTCCTGAACGAAGAGGCGCTGGAGCTGTTCCGGCAGGCAGGGTGCACCGTCAACGGCACCAATGTCCGCATGGGGCGCGATTGGGTCATGGAAATGGTCCGCAAGGCGCCCGACCAGTTCACCATCACCCCGCGCAATCCGGACCGCGAATTGATTATTGGCGGCAAATACATCCTTTTCGGCAATGTCTCTTCGCCGCCCAATTATTTCGACCTTGAGATCGGTAAAAAGGTTTCGGGCACCCGCGAACATTGCGCCAATCTGTTGAAGCTGACCCAGCATTTCAACTGCATCCATTTCGCTGGCGGCTATCCGGTTGAACCCGTCGATATCCACGCAAGCGTGCGCCACCTTGATGTTCTGTTCGACAAACTGACCCTGACCGACAAGGTGATGCACGCCTATTCCTTGGGCAAGGAACGGGTCGAAGACGTGATGGAGATGGTGCGCATTGCGGGCGGGCTGACCCATGAAGAATTCGAAGCCAAGCCGCATATGTATACCAACATCAATTCGACATCGCCGCTGAAACATGACGTGCCGATGATCGATGGCTGTTTGCGGTTGGTGCGGCGCGGGCAGGCGGTCATCGTGACCCCCTTTACCCTTGCAGGCGCTATGGCCCCTGTGACCATGGCGGGGGCTGTTACCCTGTCAATTGCCGAGGCGCTTTGCGCGATTGCGCTGTTCCAATTCGTTCGCCCCGGTTGCCCATGTGCTATCGGGACCTTTACATCGAATGTGGATATGAAATCGGGCGCGCCTGCCTTTGGCACGCCGGAATATATGCGGGCGACCCAGATGACAGGCCAGATGGCGCGGTTCTATGGTTTGCCCATGCGCGCCTCGGGCGTTTGTGCGGCGAATGTCCCCGACGGTCAGGCGATGTGGGAAACCTCTAACTCGCTTTGGTCAGCGGTGCAGTCGGGCAGCAATGTGGTCTATCACGCGGCGGGTTGGCTCGAAGGCGGGCTGATCGCCAGCCCGGAAAAATTTATCATGGATTGCGAAGTCCTGCAGATGATCCAGCGGTACATGGAACCACAGATTTGCGCGACCGGACCAGAGGATATCGCAGTCGATACGATCAAAGAGGTCGGACCGAACGGGCATTATTTCGGTGTGCAGCACACCCAAGACCGCTATGAGACCGCGTTCTATCAGCCCTTTGTCAGCGATTGGCGGAATTTCGAGGCTTGGGATCTTGCTGGCGCCGTTTGGACGCCGGAACGGGCGCACCGCATGTTCAAGGACATCATCGCCCATTTCGAAGAGCCGCCCATGGATGTGGCCATTCGCGAAGAACTGGCCGATTTCGTGGCCCGCCGTAAAGCCGAAGGTGGCGCGCCGACGGATTTCTAAAGGAGATCTCTGCGGCCCTTGGGACATCTGCCTGCCGGTGCGGTCCTGCATCGGCTGCGGATGCCTCCGGCGGCGGTTTTTGGGCAGAAAGAAGCTGGGGCGTTTGGCAGGGGTGATCCGATGTTCGCGCAGAGGATCTGTGCGTTTGTGTATCTTATCATCGCATCGGCCAACTGTTAGGTTTGCCTGATACACAGGAGCCCACAATGACGGCACTCGAATTTGCACTTGATACCTTTGGTGATGTGACCGCTGCGGCGGGCGGCGGATTGGTTCCGCAGGATCAGGTGATCCGCAATGTGGTGCGCGAAGGTGTTTTGGCCGATCAGGTCGGAATTGATTATTTCGGATTGGGCGAACACCATCGCGATGATTTCGCGGTCTCGTCGCCCGAGGTCATTTTGGGGGCGATCGCTGGCCAGACCAAGCGCATCAAGCTTGGGACTGCCGTGACGGTTTTGTCGACTGATGATCCGGTGCGCTTGTTCCAGCGGTTTTCGACCCTGAATGCCCTGTCGGACGGCCGCGCGCAGGTTATTCTGGGTCGTGGGTCCTTTACCGAAAGCTATCCCTTGTTCGGGCACGACCTGCGTGATTATGAAACGCTGTTCGAAGAAAAGCTCGATCTGTTTTCCAAGCTATTGACGCAGGAAAAGGTGACCTGGTCAGGTCGGACGCGGGCAGGATTGCAGAATGCGCGGGTCTTTCCGCCATTGGCAAAGCCGTTGACCACCTGGATCGGTGTGGGGGGCAGCCCTGAATCGGTGGTCCGCGCTGTGCGTTATGATATGCCGATGATCCTTGCCATCATCGGTGGCAGCCCCTCGCGATTCCGCCCCTTTGTCGATCTTTACAAGCAGGCCTATGACCAGATCGGGACCGCGCCGAAGCCCTTGGGTGTCCATTCGCCGGGGCATGTGGCCGATACCGATGAACAGGCCCGTGAAGAGGCATGGGCGGGCTATCAGACCCTGCGCAACCGGATCGGGCGGGAACGCGGCTGGCCGCCTGCGTCGCGCGATGAATTCCTGCACGAGGTTACGCGGGGGTCGATGTATGTCGGCAGCCCCGAAACCGTTGCTGCCAAGATCGCGGGGACAATTCAGGCCTTGGGGTTGGGGCGCTTCGAGATGAAATATTCCCAAGGCACCTTGCCCCATGACCGCCTGATGCGGTCGATCGAGCTCTATGGCACCAAAGTGGTCCCGATGGTGCGCGAACTCTTGTCAGGCACCTAGCCGCGTCCCTTGCGCAATCCCTGCACGACTCCTCGCTTTCTGAGACGCCTTTCGCGCGTTAGGCTGAAAGCATGGTGATTTGGCAAAGGGGTATTGGGATGACACAAGGAACAAGCAGAGCCGCGATGTTGGCGGCTGGCGGGGTGGCCGGATTTTGTCTTTGGTGGTTGACGGATGCCCTGTCCGACCTTTTGGCAAATGACCTGCCTGCATCCTTGGCAATTGTTTTCATCTGGGTCTTGGCTGGCAGTTTGGTGATTTACAGTGGTCGGCTGGGCGCGCGGCAAGTGGCGATTGCGGCGCTTGGGGGCGCGATCCTTGCCACGGCTTTGACTGCGATCGCAGTGTTGCGCCACGAAACACCGGAAAGCTATTTCTCGCTCGGGTATGGGATATTTGCGGTTATTTTTCTGACCATCGGGTCGGCCCCATTCGTGGTGGCAGGGCTAAAGGGCGAAGGTTGGCCAGCACCATACCGTGTTCTTTATGCTGAACTGATGTCCGGGATCATCCGGGTCTTGATTGCCTTGGCCGCCACCGGTTTGATCTGGGCGGTCTTTGGTCTTTCGGCATGGTTTCTGTCGATTGTCGGCATTGATGTTCTAAAGGACCTCGCGGACGAAACATGGTTCGGCTTCACCCTTACAGGGGCCCTTTTGGGTGTCACGATCCTGATTTCGGCCGAAATCACCGAGTCCGATCCGCCGGTTGTTCTGTTACGCTTGGCGCGGCTATTGGTGCCTTTCGTATTGGCTGTGGTTCTGGTCTTTATCGTGGCCTTGCCGCTGAACGGGTTTGACCGGACCTTTGGCATGTTGTCAGCGGCCAGCGTCCTGATCAGCGTGGGCTTTGTGGTGGTGTCGCTGGTGTCACTGTCGGTCAGCAATGGGACCGAGGAAGACGCGCATCGCATAATCGCCTTATGCACCCGCATTCTGGCGGCGACCGGGCCAATCGTTGGCGCTTTGGCGCTTTGGGCGGTGCTGATCCGCGTTGGACAATATGGATGGACCCCGTCACGGCTTGGGGCGGCGACGCTTGCGGTTGTGACGCTTGTTTTCGGGATCGGGCAGGGCCTGGCCCTGTTGTCTGGCGCAGACTGGCAGCACAAGGTGAGACAGAGCAACCGTGTGGCGCTTTTGGTCACATTGGCGATTGCGGGCGCCTGGCTTTTGCCGATTGTCCGCCCCGAAGCGGTATCGGCCAATAGTCAGGTCAAACGTATGGTCGCCGAAGATGCCCAATTGGACTATCAAACCATTTGGGCGCTCGGGAATGAATGGGGCAAGGCAGGGACGCGCGGGCTGCAGGACTTGAAGACTGCAATGGCGGATGATCCGTCAAAGGTGGACCAGATCGACGGCTATGCTGATGCGGAAACGGTTTGGGCCGCTCGGATGTCCGGTGCCGGGGATCAGCGTGCGCAATTGGCCGGAATTATGCCCGCCTATCCCGCGGCGGTAGATGTTGCTGCCGCTTTGGGTGAACTGCCCACCCCGTATCTGGATGACCTTCGGCGCGGGTGTGATATCAAACTTGCGGGCGGCGGGCCCGCCTGTGTTTTGGTCGAGGCTGACATATCCAGCCTGCAAGACGGGCCCGAACATGTCTTTATCTATGCCTCCGGCTCGACTGTTCAAAGCGTTGCTCTGTCGTCATCGGGCCAGTTGTTTTATCCCAGCCTTATCAAAGAGCTACCGTCAGACGCGGTGGAACGGATTGCGGATTTGCAGCGCGGGATTGGTGTCGGCGCTACGGTGACGATACCCGCAATCCGGATCGGCGAAGGGGCTTGGATCGCGGACTAGTTTCCGTTCAGGCATTCGGTTAGCGTATCCGCAATTTGACGGATCAGGGCGGGATAATACCCCACCCCCGGTTCCAGCCCGATCCCCAAATCGTTGATCTGAGCGATCGTCGCTTGGGTTCCTTCGGTCACCAACAGCGCCCAATCTGGGCTGGTTTGCAGATCCGTCAGAACGCAGCGGATATCACGGTCGGACATCGCATCGCGCAGCTGCGCAATGCGTAGCGGACCCGGTTTGCTTGCATCGCCCATCGCGATGGCCCCCGCGGCGGGAAGGTCAAAGCGGTTTTCGAAATAGGCATAGGCGTCGTGCGGCACCAAATAGCCAATCCCGTTCAAGCCTGCCAAATCCGTCTGCAATTCCAGCGTCATCGCTGCCAGATCGGCCTGAGCCTGTTTGGCGTTTTCGCGATAGATGTCCGCGTTTTCCGGGTCGAGATCAGCCATTCGGGTGGCAATGACCCCGAGCCAGATCCCTGCGATTTCAGGGTCGAGCCAAGCATGTGGGTTGGTTTCGCCATGATCGTGCCCGTGTTCGTCGTGATCATGGCTGTCGTCCTGGGATTGGACGGGCCCAAACAAGGCGTCTTCGCGGGTTGGAATTGGGGTCCAGCCTGCGGTTTCAAGCAGGGCCAATTTATCTGCCTCGGGCGCCAGTGCTGCAATCGGATCAGCCAACCAAGGGGTCAGATCTGCGCCCATCCAGATAACCAGATCGGCCTGCGACAGGGCCGTCGCCTCGGACGGGCGGAAAGAAAAGTCATGCGGTGAGGCCCCGACAGGCACCAGCAGGTCCGCCGTGCCAAGATCACCCAAGACCATCTGGGCGATGCTTTGGATCGGCGCGATGTCGGTCAGGACCTTTGGCGTTTCGGCGGCGACCGGCAGGGCAAGACACCACATCACGGCGGCGGGGATCATCGGGTTGGACATAGACAGGACCTTGGCAAAGAGTGCGGCGCTGTCTATAGGGGTAATGTTATAACATAACAAGGGCCGTTATGCCGCATCAATCCACAAACGGGTTCGACCACCATGACCATGGGCTGTGCCGGACCGAAGCCATCGCCGTGGCCGAGGCCACCTGTGCCGCGCGTGGGGCGCAGTTGACACCGGTGCGCCGGCAAGCGCTGGAAATCCTGCTGGAATCGCATCGCGCCTTGGGCGCATATGATGTCCTTGCGCGGCTTGATCAGGCGGGGTTTGGGTCCAAACCACCTGTTGCCTACAGGGCGCTGGGGTTTCTGGTCGATCAGGGCTTTGCCCATCGGATCGAAAAGCTGAACGCCTTTGTGGCCTGCGCCCATCCCGGTGCGACGCATGACCCCGCATTCATGATCTGCCGCGCCTGCCACACCGTGGCCGAGGCGGGCGGGACACCGTCGAACGAATTGCAGCAAACCGCCGCTGCCTCGGGCTTTGTCATCGAACAAACGGTGGTCGAGGCCGAAGGGCTTTGCCCGTCGTGCCAGGGGGCAAAGGAATGACCCTGATCGAAGCCACGGATATTTCTGCAAGCTATGGCGGCAAGCAGGTGCTGGACCATGTGTCGCTGCACCTCGACAAGGGCGAGATCGTCACCATCGTCGGGCCGAACGGGTCGGGGAAATCAACGCTCTTGCGGACGTTGATCGGCGCATTGAAACCTGTCGCAGGACGGGTTGTTCGCGCCCCGGGGCTGCGGATCGGATATGTCCCGCAAAAGCTGCACATCGACCCGACCCTGCCGATGACCGTGCGCCGCTTTCTTGACCTGCCGCATCGCGTGACTGACGCCGCCGCCGCCGAGGCCTTGGCCTGCGCCGATGTGCCCGAGGTGATGGGCCAACAGATGTCCGGCATTTCGGGTGGGCAATTTCAACGGGTGCTATTGGCGCGTGCCGTTCTGGGGCGCCCTGACGTTTTGATGTTGGACGAAGCCACACAGGGGCTCGATCAGCCGGGGTCGGCGTCGTTCTACAAACAGATCGAACGCGTCCGCAACGATCTGGGCTGCGCGGTTTTGATGGTCAGCCATGAACTCCATGTCGTCATGAGCGCGAGTGATCGGGTCATCTGCCTGAACGGCCATGTCTGCTGCGAAGGCACGCCCGCCGTCGTGTCGGCAGCTCCCGCCTATCGCGAATTGTTCGGAACGGGCACCGGCGGGGCGCTTGCCCTTTATCGGCACGATCACGGCCACGGGCATGACCACGACCATTTGCATGGACACGGGCACGATCACGGGCATCACCACCACCCCAAAGAAACCGAGGCAGCAGAATGATCCTATTGGATGATTTCCTTGTGCGTGCGGCGCTTGCTGCGCTGGGAACGGCACTGGCTGCGGCTGTGCTGGGCTGTTTCGTGGTCTGGCGCCGGATGGCCTATTTCGGCGATGCGACTGCGCATGCGGCAATTCTGGGGGTGGCCTTGGCCATCGGGTTTTCGCTGTCGATCTTTGCGGGGGTCACGATCGTGGCCCTGGCGATGGCGCTGATGATCTATGCGCTGACGGGGCGCGGGTTTGCTGCCGATACCGTGCTGGGTGTTCTGGCGCACGGGGCATTGGCGACAGGCCTGGTGACCGTTGCCCTGATCCCGGGGGCGCGGATCGATCTGGATGCCTATCTGTTTGGCGATGTGCTGACAGTTAGTCGGCAGGATATTCTGGTGATCTGGGGCGGGGCCGCGCTGGTTTCGGCGGTATTGTGGTGGCAATGGTCAGACCTTCTAACAGCGACGGTGTCCCCTGATCTTGCCTATGCGGCAGGGATCGACCCGCGCCGCAAGCAGTTGGTCCTGACCCTGCTTCTGGCGGCGGTGGTGGCGGTTGCGATCAAAGTGGTCGGTGCGCTGCTGATCACGGCGATGCTGATCATTCCGGCCGCCACAGCGCGGAGTTTTGCACGAACACCCGAACAGATGGTGGTGATCGCCGCCGTGATAGGCGGTGCGTCGGCCTTGGGCGGGCTATGGCTGTCGCTTTTGCTCGATACACCTGTCGGACCCTCGATTGTCAGCCTGTCGGCTGGATATTTCGTGATCGGTCTGGGGTTGAACAAAACACTGAAAATTCACCGCTAGGGACATGCACGCGCCACAAGACCGTCCAGATAATGACGAATTCGCTGGGTAGAGAAACCTGACAAATTTTTAGGGTGGAGCATCCATGAACAAGTTTATGCGCACTGCGATACAGGCGGTTTTCGGGATCTTTCTGGCAACGACTGCACAGGCAGGGGACCGCTGTGTCATCCCTGATGGCGCCAATGAAATGGTGCAGCGAATGGCAGTGGTCGTGAACGAAACACGCGGCCAGCTCCACCGCGGTCAGATGCGCTATAATGCGACGCTATCGCAATCCGCCCAGGGACACGCCTGTGATATGGCTGTCAACGGGTTCTTTGATCACCACGGACGGAATGGATCCACACCGGGACAGCGGGCCAAACAGGCGGGCTATCGCTATTGTCAGATCGCGGAAAACCTGACCTATGGCGCGATTTATCGCAGCCCAGAACAGGCAATGGGGGCATGGCTGAATTCCCCTGGACACCTTGCGAATTTGCGGTTGCGTGATGTGACAGAATTCGGGCTAGGTCTGGCCGGTGATTTGCGCAATCCTTACTGGGTGCTGGTTGTAGCCAAACCCTGCTAGGGTCTAGACCTCGGTCCAGATGGTTACTGGACCATCATTGATCAGGCTCACCTTCATGTCGGCGCCGAACTGACCGCATTGCATCGGGATGCCCAGCTTGGCGATTTCGACCTTGAACATCTCATAGAGCCGCTCGCCCTCGGCAGGGGGGGCGGCCATGGAAAATCCGGGTCGGTTGCCCCGGCTGGTGTCGGCAGCAAGGGTGAATTGCGACACGACCAATGCCGCGCCCCCGATATCGAGGATCGAGCGGTTCATCTTGTCGGCCTCGTCCTTGAATATCCTCAGCTTTGACAGTTTAGCGGCGAGTTGGGCAGGCTTGTCATCGGTATCGCCTTGCATGGCGCAGACAAGTATCAACAAGCCCACGCCAATTTCGCCGATGACCGCATCGTCGACACGAACGGCGGCTTGCGACACCCGTTGGACAAGTGCCCTCATAGTTCATGCGCCCAAGGCGGGTTCGCGCCAGCGCGGCTGACGGTAACCGCAGCGGCCTTGCCGCCCAGCGTCAGGGCTGCTCGAATGGCGTCTTCGGACAGGGCCGCCACCCCCGATTTGGTCAAAAGACCGGCCGCACTCAGCGAAGCAAGGACGCCTGCGTTGAACGTATCGCCCGCGCCAACGGTATCGACGACCTCGACCCTGTTCGCGGCAACAAAAACCGCGCCAGCGGCCGAATATCCCGTCGCGCCCTTGGCCCCTTCGGTGATGCAAACCAGCTTGGGGCCCATCGCCAGAACACGGTTCGCAAGTTCGGAAATCTCGCCCGCGCCCATAAGCCAATGCAGGTCTTCGTCCGACAGCTTGACGATATCTGCCGCCGCCAGCATCCGGTCGATCCGCGCGCGATAGCTTGCTTCGTCCTTGATGAACCCGGGGCGAATATTGGGGTCGATCATGCAAACGCGGGTCGGGGCCTCGCGGAGCATCAATGCCTCGTAGGTCGATCCGCAGGGTTCAGCCACAAGGCTGATCCCGCCAAAGAACAGGGCATCTGCGGTGACCTTTGGCAAGTCATCTGTCTGCAACATCCGGCCAGCGGTTTCTTCGTCGTAAAAGGCATAGGTCGCTTGACCGTTCACCAGTTTGACGAATGCAACGGTGCAGGGACGGTCGGCAATGTGGCAGGCCGAGGTGTCAACCTTAGATGCCGCCAATTCATCGATCAGGATTTGGCCAAGAAAATCCGAAGAAATCCCCGAAAAGAACCCCGCAGGGGCCCCCAGCCGTCCGAGTGCGATCGCCGTATTGAAAACGGCCCCACCGGCGTAGGGCGCAAAACTGTTTTCGCCCAATGTCGATGTTCGGGGCAACATATCAATCAGCGCTTCGCCGCAAGAGAGGATCATGGGGACATTCCTTTGGTTTTTGTTAGCGCAAACAATGCTTGCAGCGCTCGTGCAATGGTTTGCTGCACCGGTCAAGTGGAGTTTGCTTTATTGCTGGTTCATCGCAATGAAATATCCCGCAATTAACGCCGCGATCAGGCCAAGAATAACCGCAAAGGCGATTTTCCAGCCCGAATAGGGCCGTTCGCCCTGCACCCGCCCTGTTCGGCCGTTGACCACGAACCGATAGGTCTTGCCCCGATATTTATACGCGGCGAGCCAGACGGGCAGCAGGATATGCTTAAAGGTCACTGCGCTGATCTGGGTCTGGATGCCGCTCACCCTTTGATGGTCGCCGCCAATGTCGAATTTGACATCCCGCAGGATCATCGCATCCATATAGGCGCGAGCCTCGTCATAGCCGTCCTTAAGTTCGACCTGATAACCCTCGGCCCTGAACCCTGCCAGATATTCGGGCTTATAAGGTTCCAGCGCGGACAAGTCCCAAGGCTGAAGGCCATCGGTATAGCGTTTGGGCAACGACTTGGACGCAAGCACGAGAACATCGTCAAAGAACCGCGCGACACGGCCGGAAACAGACCGCCAACGGGTTTTGCGAACCTGCACTTGCTGGCGTTTTCCGTCCCGGACAACGGTCTGGGTTTCGTAATAATCGTCGCCGCGCTGTCCCTGATAGGCCGATTTTGTATCGGCGTCGAAAGTCCAATAGGGGACATAGATCCCCGACATGGCCCGACCCTTGCGGGCATAATCCTTGACCCCGTTGGGGGCGAACCACAGGCTCCCCAACCAGCGGATCATTTCGGTACGGGCCTGTGCCTCGGTCAGGGCAAAGGGCAAAAGACCTTTGGGTTTGATATGGCGGTGGGTGCCTGTATCGGTGACCACCGGCGTCGCGCAAAATGGGCATTCGGTGGCGTGGGTGACGGTGTCGATTTCGGTGCTTGCACCACAGTTCGGGCAGGTGACAACCCGCGTTTCCTCGATCTCGGCATCGGGCAAAAGGTTGTCCAGTGCGGCGCGGAAATCCAGCTCGCGGATCGCGCCAGTATTGCGCGGCGTTTCGATTTCTTGGGTATTTCCGCAATGATCGCAGATCAGCCGATGTTCACCGGGATCGAACCGAAGGTCGCCGCCGCATTGATTGCAGGGAAAGCGATGTTCGTCGACGGGGGAAACAAGATCGGGATCAAATGACATTGCGCGCCTGAAGTTTGGCGGGCGACCCAAAGCGGACCGCCCGTTCATTGATGTCGTTGGTCTTATCCTGCTGGTGGCGGGGGCGGCGGCTTGACGGTGAACAATTGGGCCAGCTCTGCCACGTCACCCGCCGGCATCCAGCCGTCCTGACCTTGGGTCCAGACCATCGTGTCACGGGTGAAACTGCTTTCGGTCACCATGCGGCCCAAATGGCCACGGCCAAAGGGACCGGTCGCCGCACCATTCGCGGCGATATGCCAGACTTTTTCGACCGGCGGCGGGGGAGGAGGCGCCATCGGGGCGGCGGCCTGCGGTGCTGCACCCCACGGCCCCATGTTCTGCGCCATCGCCATGCCCATGCCCGCGCCCATTCCGGCAGCCATAGCGCCGCCCGCGCCTGCGGGGTTGCCCATCGCCTCGGCCGCGTTGAACTGCATGTATTTGTTCAGATCGCCGACGACACCGATAGATGTGCGTTTGTCCAGCGCGGCCTCGACCGCGGGGGGGAGACTGATGTTTTCGATATAGAGTTCGGGCAAGGACAGGCCATAATTGGCAATCGTCGGGTTGATCCCCTTGGCCAGAACCGCGCCCAGATCGGCGGTATTGGCAGCCATATCGAGGACAGGGATATGCGACCCGGCGATAACGCGCGAAAATTCCTGAACGATGATGTTGCGGATCTGGAAACTGATTTCATCCATCGTGAATTCGCCGTCGGTGCCGACGATTTCGGTCATGAACTTGGCGGCATCGGCGACCTTGACGGTATAGGTGCCAAAGGCGCGGATGCGGGTCGGCCCGAATTCTGGGTCGCGCAGCATGATCGGATTCTTGGTGCCCCATTTAAGGTCCGAGAACCGCGTCGTATTGATGAAATAGATTTCCGACTTGAACGGCGATTTGAACCCGTGATCCCAATGCTGCAACTTGGTGAGGATCGGCATATTGTTGGTTTCAAGCATATAGAGACCGGGGGTGAACACATCGGCCAATTGGCCTTCGTGGATGAACACCGCCGCCTGGCCTTCGCGCACTGTCAACTTGGCCCCGTATTTGATCTCGTGGCCTTCGCGTTCGAACCGCCAGACCATCGTATCGCGGGTGTCGTCGGTCCATTCGATTACATCGATGAATTCACCGGTCAGAAAATCAAGAATACCCATCGCACAGGTCCTTTCACATCAAGAATTGGCATCCAGCAGATCAGCGGCGATCTGGCGGACAATCGGTTCTGCCTCTGTCGCGGTCATACCCGGACGCAGGCGGGGGTCGTAAAGCATTTTCAGCATCAACTCGTCTTGCGAGGTAAGATAGCCGAATTCTTCGTCGTCGTTAAAGATCGAAGGGCGCGCGCGCGGGCTGTCGTTTGCCAGCCCCATGCCCTGCGCCAGTTCTTCATGGATGCAGGACTGCCGCATCAAATCGGGGTGTTCGGCGCGAATGATCGCAACGGCGCGGTCATATCTTGTGCCGGAGGCGTCAAAACTCGCGATGACAAGACACAGCTCATCGCGCGGCAGGTTGATGGCATAGCGCAGCGACGCCTCGTCGATCGACGGCAACAGGCTGCGCAATTGATCGGCTAAGCCAAGTCTGCTGTCTTCGTCCAGAAACAGCACTGTAAAGTTCGGTGCTATCGTCGTTTGGGCAATTGGAACGTCTGTCAGTCGCGATAGACGAGCGGCGAAATCGGAAACTTCGGCGCGGTTCCGCGCTGCTTCGGCGCTGTCGGGGCCGGGGGTTGTAACGACCGACATCCGGATCGGCTTTTCCCACCGACGCAGGGGCGTCGCTGTGCGGTCAGCCCTGAGCCCATTTGCCGTCGTCGAATATTCATCAAAGAAGGCGATCGCCATAAAGTTCTGGGTCAGCATCGAGGACGTAAACGGGGTATCCGGCCCGCCCCCATCGGTGCGCAGCAACCCGCGCACCAATTGGTCGTTCTGCATCTGGCGGTAAAACACCCGCAGCGCCTCGCTTTGCGGGGAAATTGGGGCGATGGGGGCAGGGGCCACGCGGGCAGCAGGCCGGGCCGCGCCGTTTTGTGCAGGGGTGACTTGCGGGGCGGGCCGCATATCGGCGCAGCCGGACAGGATCAGGCTTGCCCCGATCCACGCCGCTGTTACCCAATGCGCCCGCCCTGCCATCATGCGGATCAGACGCCGGTGGCGGTGCCGATGGTGTCGCCTGTGCCCGTGCCGCGGGCCTTGGCGCTGGCAAGGGTGGCTTTCAGTTCGGCTTCCATCTTTTTCAGGTCGACTTCGGCGGCGGCGCGCTTGCGCTTGCCTTCGTCGGCGATTTGCAGACTTTCGTTGATGGTGGCGATCAGATTGGCATTGGCGGACTTGACGGCCTCGATGTCAAAGACCCCACGCTCCATTTCCTCGCGCACGACTTTGTTGGCCTGCCGCAGGTTTTCGGCATTCGCGGTGAGGAGTTCATTGGTCAGATCGTTGGCCTCGCGCACGGCCTTGGCGGCTTCGGCTGATCGCTGGATCGTGACGGCTTGCGCCAATTGGGTTTCCCACAGCGGCACGGTGTTCACGAGGGTCGAGTTGATTTTGGTGACCAGCGATTTGTCGTTTTCCTGCACGAGCCGGATCGAGGGCAGTGATTGCATCGTCACCTGACGGGTCAGTTTCAGGTCATGCACCCTGCGTTCCAGATCATCGCGGGCAGACCGCAGATCACGGAGTTCTTGCGCCATCATCACGCCCTTGTCTTCGGGGGCGGCGGCAACTGTGGCCTCTTTCGCGGGGATGTCTTTTTCGTCCAGCTCTTTCAGCTTGGCTTCGCCGGCGGCGATATACAGCGCCAGTTCATCGTAGAAATTCAGCGTCTTGTCATAAAGCTGGTCGAGGCTTTCGATGTCCTTCAACAGCACATGTTCATGGCGGAGCAGGTCGTCCGTGATTTTGTCGATCTGGCCCTGAACAGATTCGAACCGCGCCACGAATTTCGCCATGGGCGCCGCGCGGCCAAGCAGGCGTTCCCACCACGACCGTTTCCGCCGCACGTCGAGTTCGGACACCGAAAAACCGCGGATTGTGGACACGATATCGCGCAGGCTGTCGCCCGCTGGCCCCACATCCTTATTGCGGACCCCCGCCAACATGGCCTGGCTGATTTCCTGCAGTTCCGCTTGGGCGCGGCTGCCAAAGGAAACGATGGAATTGGTGTCGCCCATGTCGATCTCGGACATGCGGCTGGTGATCTCGGCGCTGGTCGGCTGATCAGCGGCTTCGAGCGTGATCAATTCGCCTTTGGGTTCAGGCAGCACGACTGCGGTGACCTTTTCGACAGCGGCGAGCGTTTGCGCGGCCTGTTGGCGGACATCTTCGGACATAATAACGTTCCCTCTTTTCTATATTTACTCTGGCTTCACGCCTTCACGCTGCAAACGGTCGCGCAGCACCTTGATTTCGATATCCATGTCGCTCCGGTTGCTTTCGAGCATTTTTCCGGTCTTAGCGGCAAAGTTGGTTTCAAGATCGGCCAGCAGCGCTTCGTAATCGGCGCGTGCGCTGGCATCTTTGCTGCGGGCAAAGACCTCGGCAAAGCGGACGGTCGCGTCGCGTGCACCCATCAGATAGACCCCCAGATATTTGCGCGCAGCCGTAAGGTCGCGCGGGTCGTCTTCGACGGTGCGGATCATCTTGCGGGCGGTTGTCAGAAAACCCTGAACGCGCAGTTGCAGCGGACGATCGCCCAGACGGGCGATCTGGTCGCGAATGGTGGTTAGATAGGCCTCCGCCTCGTCCACGACGCGGGCGACGCGGTCCTGCTGGAATTCGTCGATGCCTTCCATCAACTTGTCTTTAAGCGGGTCGATGCCAAAGGCCGTGAGATGCAGACCGGCGGCAATAATGCCATAGACGAGCGACCCAGCGATGCCGTACTGGGCCAGCAGGGCCGCCATCGTGACGCCGATCCCGGTCAGCCCCGTTGCGATCATTTTGCGCGGTAGCGCCGGGCGGCGGGCAACTTTTCGGGCGTTATACGCGGCTTCGGCCCGCAGCCCGTCGCGCAAAAGCCAGACCGCCAGACCAAGGATAGCCGCCGCAGTCAGGGCAATAGCCAGTTGGAACGGGCCGGCCCAAAGATTCAGGAACACCAAAGGAACGATCGGAAATATCAGCCATTTTGACCGCGCACCCGCCGCATCGACAACGCGAATATCCACCGGTTCTTCGCGGTAATCAGCGGGGATCTGACCGGACGGGCTATATTTGGCGCCATACCTTTTGTTCATCAGAAGGGGACCCCTGGCGTTATCGTGATGCTGAACATCAACAGAAAAAGGGCCACAAAGGCGGCGTTGCGAACAAACTTTGGCATCAATTTCTCTTGGTCGAGTGATTTTTTATCCGGGTGGGGCGTTGCAACCAGAATGCCCTAACCCGACCCAAGTGCAAGCCTTCAACTGCACAGTCCATGTGGTGATACAAAAACTTCATGCAGTGGCCCCCATCCGGCAACTCGATCATCAAGGGTCCGTTACCCAAGATACCCTAAAAACCAACAAAAAATCGGCCCTCAATGATCTGTGTCACATGTGGGGGGCGCTTGGATAAGTGGCAAGATCCCGCTTGCGGGGAACTATGGCCGCTTTTTCCCCGTCGGGCGGGGCGCGCGCGCCGCAGGCGCGGAACCCGCAGGTTTGGCCGCGAATTTGCGCATCGGTGCCGCATCGCTGCGGGGCGCGGCGCTGGGCTTGGCCGCTGTGCCTGATGGTTTGCGGCTACGCACCGGTTTGGCCTTGGGGGCAGCACCCGGTTGCATGTCGGCATCGAGCCCGAGCTGGTCGCGCAGAACGCGGCGCTTGACCTCCTCGACTTCGCCTTCTTTGAGGTTGCCCAATTGGAACGGTCCATAGGAGACGCGGATCAACCGGTTCACGATCACACCGATTGCTTCCATGGCGCGGCGGATTTCGCGGTTCTTACCTTCGCGCAAGGAAACGGTCAGCCAGGCGTTGGCGCCCTGCTGCCGGTCAAAGGTCACCTGCATCGGTTGATAATTCACCCCGTCAACGGTGATCCCTTCGCGCAACTGGTCCAGTTTTGCCTCGGACGCCGATCCTTTGATCCGCACGCGGTAGCGGCGCAGCCAACCGGTCGAGGGCAGTTCTAACCGACGTTTGAGTTCCCCGTCGTTGGTGAACAGCAGCAACCCCTCGGATGTCAGGTCGAGCCGCCCGACAGACATGACACGCGGCATATCTTCGGGCAATTTGTCGAACACGGTTTCACGGCCCTTTTCGTCGCGGGCCGAGGTCACGAGACCAACTGGTTTATGATAGAGCCACAGGCGGGCCGGTTCAGCCTCGGCGATCAGTTTGCCGTCAACACTGATGCGGTCCTTTTCGGTCACGTTCAGCGCGGGGCTGTCGATCACCTTGGAATTCACGCGGATACGGCCCTCGGCGATCATGCGTTCGGCTTCGCGGCGCGAAGCGACACCTGCGCGGGACAGGACTTTGGCGATACGTTCGCCCTCTGGGGTCTCATTGCTCATGGCTCCCCTCATGCCTGATGGGGGGGAATTGCGCAATGATCTGCGTGCGCCTGTGCGCCGAAACTTAGGGGAGGGGGCTTGCCAGCCATTGCGGCCTTTGGAACAAGGGGCGCATGAGTTTTCGCAGCCATATGGATATCGCACTGACCGAGGCCCGCGCTGCGGCCGATCGCGGCGAGGTACCCGTTGGCGCGGTCGTGTCAGGGCCGGACGGGCAGGTTATCGCCACCGCCGGAAACCGGACCCGCGAATTGAATGACCCCACCGCCCACGCCGAGGTTCTGGCCATTCGCGCGGCCTGTGCGGCGCTGGGCGTGGAACGGCTGGTGGGCTGCGACCTTTACGTCACGCTGGAACCTTGCCCGATGTGTGCCGCAGCCATTTCAAACGCAAGGATCGCGCGGCTGTATTACGGGGCCGCCGACCCGAAATCGGGCGGGGTCGCGCAGGGGCCGCGGGTCTTTGCGCATCCGCAATGCCATCACGCCCCCGAGGTCTATGACGGGATCGGCGCCAAGGATGCCGCCGATCTGTTGCAGGGGTTCTTTCGCCAGCGCCGCGACCCGGCCTAGATCGAAATCGGCACCATAACCTGCGGCTCGACGACATCGACGCCCGGCAATGCCGCCTTTAGGACATCCGCATTCTGGGCCAGCAGCGGGAATGTCCGGTAATGGCAGGGGATCACCGTCTTGAAATCGAAATGGGTTTTGGCCGCCCAAGCTGCCCCTTCCATATCCATTGTGAAATGGCCGCCCGCGCAAAGGATGCCGATATCAGGGGCATGGCGCGCGGCGATCACGGCCATATCGGCCATCACATCGGTATCGCCACTGACATAGATCGCGTGACCTTCGCCCTTGATCACAAAACCGGCCTCTGCACCGACATAGACCGGCCCATCCGGCCCTTCGACGGATGAGGAATGGACAGCATTGGTCAGTGTGGCGGTCACACCTTCGCCCAAAGTCACGGTGCCGCCCTTGTTGAACCCGATGCCTTTGACCTCGTGTTTGGCCTGCCACCAGCTGATCAGGTCATAGATACCGACAATCGGGACATCCTTTTCTTTGGCGATGGGCAAGGCGTCGGTTGTGTGGTCGCCGTGGCCGTGGGTCAGCAGGATATGGGTCACGCCATCAATCGCGGCGTCGCGCATTTCTGCGGGAAACATCGGATTGCCCGAAAACCACGGATCGACCAGCAGCACACAATCGCCGATCTCGATCCTGAACCCCGAATGTCCTAGCCAAAGAATGTTCACTTCGTGCCCTTTCCGATAAAGTTTGGGGGCAAAGCTAGACCAGAGCGGCAGCAGTTCAAACTCTTTCCGCTGCCGATTGCGCCCCGACGCTTGCGACTGGCGGCTCTCCCTTGTAAACGCAAGCCCGATCAGGAATTGGAGACACCCATGTCCATCGACGAAGGCACCGCCCGCCGCGTGGCGAAACTGGCCCGCATCAAAGTCGAAGAAGAGGCGCTCCCGGCGCTTGCCGCTGAATTCAGCGCGATCCTCGGCTTTATCGAACAATTGAACGAAGTGGATGTGGACGGGATCGAACCCATGACCTCGGTCACGCCGCAACGGCTCAAGCGGCGCGAGGATGTGGTCACTGACGGCAGCCAGCAGGCTGCGGTTCTCGCGAATGCGCCCGATGCCCGGGAAGGGTTCTTTGCTGTGCCGAAGGTGGTTGAATAATGTCCGAACTGACCAAACTCACGATTTCCGCCGCCCGCGATGCCCTGCGCAAAGGCGAGGTGACAAGCGCCCAATTGACCGAAGCCTGCCTGACCGCAATCGACGGTGCCGATGCGCTGAACGCCTTTGTCCACAAAACCCCCGAAATCGCCATGGCGCAGGCCAAGGCCGCCGATGCGCGCGGCTATGCCGATGCGGCCGCCCTGTCGGGGATTCCGCTGGGGATCAAGGACCTGTTCTGCACCAAAGGTGTGCCCTCGCAGGCCGCCTCGAACATCCTCAAAGGGTTCAAACCCGAATATGAATCCACCGTCACCAGCCAGCTGTTCGATGCGGGCGCGGTCATGTTGGGCAAGCTGAACATGGACGAATTCGCCATGGGGTCTTCGAACGAGACCTCGTGCTATGGCGACGCCGTGAACCCGTGGAAGGTGGACGACCGCAAACTGACCCCCGGCGGGTCGTCGGGTGGGTCCGCTGCAGCCGTGGCCGCCGACCTTTGCCTTGGCGCGACTGGCACCGACACCGGCGGTTCGATCCGGCAACCGGCGGCCTTTACAGGCATCACGGGGATCAAGCCGACCTATGGCCGCGTCAGCCGTTGGGGCATCGTGGCCTTCGCCTCGTCGCTTGATCAAGCCGGGCCAATGACCAAAGATGTGCGCGACAGCGCCATCATGCTGCAGGCCATGTCTGGCCATGACCCAAAGGATTCGACCAGCGCCGATATTCCGGTGCCGGATTTCGAGGCCGCCCTGACCGGCGACATTCGCGGCAAGACCATCGGCATCCCCAAGGAATACCGTCTAGACGGCACACCAGCCGAGATCGAAAAGCTGTGGAACGATGGCGCCGCGATGCTGCGAGACGCTGGGGCCAAGGTGGTCGATATCAGCCTGCCGCACGCGAAATACGCGCTGCCTGCCTACTATGTGATCGCGCCCGCCGAAGCGTCATCGAACCTTGCGCGCTTTGACGGCGTTCGCTTCGGGCACCGCGCGAAACTGGCTGCAGGCGATGGCATCACGGAAATGTATGAAAAGACCCGCGCCGAAGGCTTTGGGCACGAGGTCCAGCGCCGCGTCATGGTCGGAACCTATGTTCTGTCCGCCGGATTCTACGATGCCTATTACAACCGCGCGCGGCGCGTGCGGGCGCTGATCAAACGCGACTTTGATCAGGCCTTTGCCGCGGGCGTTGATGCGATCCTGACGCCGGCGACGCCTTCGGCTGCGTTCGGGCTTGGCGACATGACCGAGGCTGATCCGATCCAAATGTATCTCAATGACGTCTTTACCGTCACGGTGAACCTTGCCGGCCTGCCTGGCGTGGCTGTTCCGACAGGTATGGATGCGCAGGGGCTGCCTTTGGGTCTGCAACTGATCGGACGGCCTTGGGAAGAGGGCGATTTGCTGAACATCGCCTATTCCCTCGAGCAATCCGCGCAATTTGTGGCCAAACCCGCCAAGTGGTGGTAATCGGGGCCTGAAAAACGGGCTAAACAGGTGCTTGCAGTGAAAAATCTTAGTGTGATCGGGTGTGCGTTTCTTGCCCTGACGGCCTGTGCGCCTACGGTGCCTGAAAGCGGTGTTGGCTTTAACGACTATGGCCAGTACGAGCTGGACCGTGCACGTCGCGAAGCAGAACTGAACGGAACCGCGCAATCGCTGCCTTCGGCGCCTGCTGTCGGGGCAACATCGCTTGGGCCTGCGACCGGACAGACGACAGCTACGGGTGGTACGCCGCTGCCCTATACCTTGCCGGAATCGGGGGGCGTCGATGCCAGCCCGTCAAACGCCGCACCCGTGCTTGCCGACAATCCGGGGCTGTCTGACGAACAGGATTTTTCGGCCGTGGCCGGTCGTGAAACGATCGAATCCGATGCGGAACGCCGCGCGCAACAAGCTCAGCAATATCAAGTCGTCGAAGCGACAGATCTGCCGACCCGTCATGGCGCCGCTGGACCGAATATCGTCGATTACGCCCTGAACGCACCAAACGTCAAAGGGCAGGAATGGTATTCCCGATTTAAATACTCCGGTCAGGGGCGATTCCAGCGCAACTGCGCGAAATACACCTCGCCCGACGAAGCGCAGCGGGACTTCCTTGCACGGGGTGGGCCGGAACGCGATCCGCGCGGGATCGACCCGGACGGCGACGGCTTTGCCTGCGGCTGGGATCCGGCACCCTTCCTGCTTGCGCGGCAAGCGGGGCAGGGGAACTGAGGGCGCCTGCCGCCCCTGCTTGGCCGTCGCCCAATTTCGGGCCACGGCGGCACGGCGGCGCGCCTGATCTGATCGTTTTGCACTATACGGCGATGGCTGATTGCAACGCGGCCCACAGGGTCTTGTGCAACCCCGCAACCGAAGTTTCCGCTCACTACCTGATTTCAGAATCGGGCGAGGTGCAGGCGCTTGTGCCCGAAGAGATGCGTGCATGGCATGCAGGGGCTGGGTCATGGGGCGGCATCCAGGATATCAATTCGCAGTCCATCGGGATCGAACTTTCCAATACTGGCTTTGCACCCTTTGCTGCGCTGCAAATGCTGGCTCTCGAAACGCTGCTGCACGATATCATGCGGCGCTGGGCCATTCCGGCGCATCGGGTGATCGGGCATTCCGACTGCGCGCCTGGGCGCAAGATCGACCCCGGGCCGCGGTTCGACTGGCAGCGATTGGCGCGGCAGGGGCTCGCGATCTGGCCCGCGGAAATTACACCGCTGGAACCGGATGCCGGGGCAACCGATATCGCCTTGCAGACCTTTGGCTATACCGCCGATGTGCCCGCCGAAACGCGACTCGGGGCCTTCCGGCTGCGGTTCCGGCCGCGTCACACAGGACCATCTGACGGCATTGATCGAGGCTTGGCCGAACATCTCGCGGCCCGCTACCCTGCGGCAACCTGAGCCGATCTTCATTTCGTCAAAAATACCTCGGGGGGAGGGCGCAAGCCCGGGGGGCAGCGCCCCCAGCCCGCTCACCTCCTGTGAACCATCTGATTTCCCTTGACCCGTTTCGCCCACACGCCTACTGCGGCACCGCGCGGAGGATCGGACGGCTGCGGGCAGCAATGCGCGAGGAAAGTCCGGACTCCACAAGGCAAGGGTGCCGGGTAACGCCCGGCGGGGGCAACCCCAGGGAAAGCGCCACAGAGAACAGACTACCTGTCGCCCCGGCGGTTCGCCAAAGGGTCAAGGCGGCAGGAAAAGGTGAAACGGTGGGGTAAGAGCCCACCGCGGACGTGGCAACACGAACGGCACGGCAAGCCCCACCCGGAGCAATGCCAAATAGGGGCCTCGCGCCGGAGTGATCGGTTCGCCGATATCCCGGCAGGGACGCCTGACCCCGAGAGGCCCGGGTTGGCAGCTAGAGACACTGCGGCAACGCTTTGTCTAGATGAATGGTCGTCGAACCGGGGCAACCCGGGGAACAGAATCCGGCTTATAGATCCTCCGCGCAAATAATTCCCCCTCGAATACCGGCCAATTTCTGCACAGTGTGCCAAAGCCCGACTTTGGTTTTCGGCCAAAATGCCTATCTATTGTCGGAACCGGCCCGCATTCTTGGTCGCAGCAGTCGAAAAAAGGATCAATCATCATGAGTTTCGTCAAAACACTCGCCACCCTCGCCGTTGGTTTCGCAGCAGCAAAGGGCATTCAGAAAGTGCAGGAAATGGGCGGGGTTGGTGCGCTCAAGGACCAGATGCGCAAAGCGGGCGCTCAGGGCGGTGCGGCCGACCAGCTTGGCCAAATGGCCGAAAAGATGGGCATCCCGGGCGCTGCCGAGATGTCGCGCAAACTTGCCGCGACCATGGGTTCGGGCGCTGCAGATGCCACGACGATGGGGCAATCGGGGCTGGAGGGGCTGATGGGCGTCTTTGCGGGCCTTGCCGCGACCGGCACTGATGCCGTTGAAAACATGGTCAAAACCCTGCCCGGTGGTGAGGCGGTGACGGCCCAATCCGAAGAATCAGCGAAACTCATGATCCGGGCGATGATTCAGGCTGCAAAATCCGATGGCACCATCGATGCGACAGAACGGCAAAAGATTTTGGACCATCTGGGCGATGCCACCCCCGAAGAAATCGCCTTTGTCGAGGCGCAGTTGCAAGCCCCCGTCGATCCCGTGGCGCTTGCCGCCGATACGGCTGCCTCGATCCGGGCGCAGGTCTATGGTGCGGCGGTGATGGCGATCACTGTGGATACACCGGCCGAATCCGACTTTCTGGCCCGTCTCGCCGCCGCTTTGGGGATCGATGACGCCACCCGTGACATGATGAATGGTGCGGCAAGGGGATAAACCCTTGTCGGGGGTCCGATTTATCGGGAAAGCTGCTTGACTCGGGCACGCGGACCAGTAAAAGGCGGGCTTCATAGGATTTCACCCGACGGGCCCGATGCGCTCGAGGAGCAGGAGAGACGAGAATGGCAAAGCCGACCACAATCAAGATCCGCCTCAACTCGACCGCGGACACCGGCCACTTTTATGTGACCAAGAAAAACGCACGTACCATGACCGAAAAGATGTCGGTCAAGAAATACGACCCCGTTGTGCGCAAGCATGTCGAATACAAGGAAGGCAAGATCAAGTAAGATCGCCCCCCTTTACGCCGACAAGGCCGCGCCCGACAAACCGGAGCGCGGCCTTTTCTTTTTCTGGTCCTGCGCTCGTCCTTTCCAGACAAAAGGAGGCCGAGATGCCCCTGACCGAATTCACCTTGATCCGTTCCGCCGATGGTTTGACCCTGTGCTTTACGGCACGGGAAACCCGCTTTGGCTGTCTCGCCTATCACTGCGCTGAGGCGGATAAGTGGATTCAATGGCATCCGAAATGGGGCTGGTGTTCGCTGGGGGCAGAGGACGAGGTAACCTGTCTCCCGCTGGGGCTTCCCAAGGCCCAACAACGCCACAGGCCGCCGCAGGGCATCTGGGTCAGCCGCGATGGCGCGACATCGCATGTGTTTGACCTGCGGTGGGGTGGCGTCGTTACGGCCCATGCTGCCTGATACGCCAAAAGAAAAGGCCGCCCGAGGGCGGCCTTTGTCGTTGCCATAATGATCGGTTATTCGCGGTTGCCGAACAGACGCAGGAGCATCAGGAACAGGTTGATGAAATCAAGGTAGAGTTCCAGTGCGCCGGCCACTGCAGCCTTGCCCAGCCATTCGCTATCGCCGTGGTGGGCGTGTGCGAGGTAGGTGGTTTTGATCTTTTGGGTGTCATAGGCGGTCAGGCCCGCGAAAACCAGAACGCCGATCACCGAAACGGCGAACATGATCGCGCTCGACTGTACGAACAGGTTGATCAGCGAGGCGACGATGATGCCGACAAGGCCCATGATCAGAAAGCTGCCCCAGCCCGAAATGTCGCGCTTGGTCGTGTAGCCCCAGATCGACAGCGACGCAAAGGCGATCGCGGTGATCAGGAACATCTGAACGATCGAGAAGCCTGTATAAACAAGGAAGATCGACGACAGCGACACGCCCATTGCGGCGGCGTAGACGTAAAAGAACAGTTGGGTCCCAGCGGCTGACAGCCGGTTCATGGCCGCGCCAAAGAACAGCACCATGCCGAACGGCAACAGCATCGCGACCCATTTCAGCGGGCTGGTATAGAGCGCCACGCCCAGAGCGGACAGCTGCCCGTTGGCATCCACCGCCATTTGCGAAATTGCCCAAGCGGCAAGCGCCGTAATCACCATGCCTACGGACATCGTGCCGTAGACTTTGTTCATATGGGCACGAAGCCCTTCGTCGATGCCGACCGTGCGGGTGGTGCCCGCCGTCCGGATCGTTTGATAGTCAGCCATTGAAGCCTCCAAAGGTTATATTTTCGGACCGCACCAATGGCACGGGACCCTTGGCACAGATATTGGGGGTTCCCACAAGCATTTCAAGGATTTCTGTGTCGAAATCGGCCAATCAATTCGATGTGATCGGCATCGTCACGACAACCTTGCCGGTAGATTTTCGCGCTTCGAGAAATGCCATCGCCTCGGCCGTTTGGGAAAGATCGAATGTCTTGCTGATGTGGGGGCGCAATTTGCCTTGGGAATACATCGCCATCAATTCAGCAAGGCTATCTGTTAGCGCCTTTGCCTCAAACGCCAGATAGCCGCCCCAATAGAAGCCCATAACAGTGATATTCTTGACCAATAGGATATTGGCAGGGATCTGCGGCACCGACCCGCTTGCAAAGCCGATGGAGATAACGCGGCCTTCGCGGTTTGTGGCGCCCAAGGCTGCCTTGAACAGATCGCCGCCTACCGGATCATAGACCACATCGGCCCCGCCCAATGCGCGCACTTCGGCTTTTATGTCGGCGCCGGCGTCGATCAGGTGATCTGCGCCTGCCGCTTGTGCGACGGCAAGCTTGTCCGCGCCACGTGCCACCGCGATGACCCGCGCGCCCATCGCTTTGCCGATCTCGACCGCCGTCAGGCCAACGCCGCCAGCGGCCCCCAGCACCAAAAGCGTTTCACCGGCCCTGAGTTGCGCCCGTCGGGTTAGGGCCAGATGCGAGGTGCCATAGGCCACCTGAAACCCGGCTGCGATGTCATCGGGCATGTCGTCAGGCACGGTCCGGCACAGGGCGGCGGGAAAGCATCCCTTTTGGGCGAGGCCACCCTGACCGCCAAAGACAATGACCCGCGCCCCGATTTCTGGCGAGGTCACGCCCGGGCCTTGGGCCACGACAACGCCGCAGACCTCCATTCCGGGGGTAAAGGGTAGGGGGGGCGTGTCCTGATATTGGCCCTTGGCCATCAGGAGGTCCGCAAAATTCAGACCACAGGCGCGGATATCCAAAAGAACCTCGCCCGCAGCGGGTGTCGGGTCGTCGACATCGGCAAATCCTCCGGGTTGTTCAAAGGAACTGATCTTGAAACACCGCATTTTCCCGTCCTTTCCAATCGAACTTGGGTCCGGATATACTGACTGTCCATAAAGTTTGAAAAGATTGGCATTGGTTAATTTCGAGGTGACGTAAGGTCAACCATGTGGGGCGAGCCTGTACTAAAAGGCAGGTCGACGAATGCAACTAAAAAGTGTTTTTGTCCTCCCACTCCAAGTGCAGGCCACAAGAACGAGTCGTCGGTTTCGCCGTCGGGACAGTGCCCCGCAAAGTAGGTTTAAAAAGGAAACTTGAATGAAACATCCTGTTGATGTCCACGTCGGCAAGCGTATCCGTCATCGCCGTTGGATGAATGGCACGACCCAGCAGCAACTGGCCGAAAAGGTCGGGATCAAATTCCAGCAGATCCAAAAGTATGAAACGGGCATGAACCGTGTGTCGGCCTCGCGTCTTTGGGACATTGCGGGTGTTCTGGGTGTGCCGGTCGCTTTCTTCTTTGAAGGTCTGGAAACCGGTATGGTCGAAGACGCACAAGATATGCCCAGCGACATCCTTGCCGATAAAGAGGCATTGGAATTGCTGCGGTCCTATTACGCTATCCCTGAAAACCAGCGCCGCCGGTTGTTCGAATTGGCCCGCGTTCTGTCTGACGCGGCCTAAGCCCGCTTGACCTGATCACCTGCCGCTTGCTACCGCCTGTCCGCGACAGGCAGGATAGGGCGGCAGGATGACTCTTAAGCTTTCAGAAAATGAATCGGCCGACCTGATCAGGGTGGCCAATTTGCTGGCAGACGCTGCGCGCCCTGCAACGCTTGCGCATTTCCGGACAGCGCTTGTCGCCGAAGACAAGGGCGGGCAGGGGCATTTCGATCCCGTAACTGTTGCCGACCGTGCCGCCGAGATGGCGATGCGGGAAATTCTGGCGCGCGAACGCCCCGATGACGCGATCCTTGGCGAAGAATTCGGCACAAAATCTGGCACTAGCGGGCTGACATGGGTTCTGGACCCTATTGACGGCACCCGCGGCTATCTAAGCGGAACCCCGACTTGGGGCGTTCTGATTGCGGTGGGACCTGACAGCGGCCCGATCCTAGGTGTCATTGATCAACCCTATATCCGCGAACGGTTCATTGGCGGTCTGGGGCTTGCGGAGGTCACCGGCCCGTCAGGCACCGCGCCGCTGAAATGTCGCGGCCCGCGTCCGCTGGCCGAGGCGATTGTTTTCACCACTTTCCCCGAAATCGGCACCCCCGAGGATCGCGCGGCCTTTGCCCGCGTGTCGTCACAGGCGCGGCTGACCCGTTATGGCACCGATTGCTATGCCTATGGGCTTATCGCTGCCGGGCAGATCGATCTTGTGATCGAGGCAGGTCTGAATGCCTATGACGTTCAGGGGCCTATCGCAGTGATCGAGGCTGCGGGCGGGATCGTCACCGATTGGCAGGGTGGCCCGGCCCATAACGGCGGGCGGGTCATCGCGGCGGCGAACACTGCTATCCATGCCGAAGCGTTGGCGCTGTTGCGGGCCGTTTGATCCGCAGCCTTGCTTTGACTTGATTGCAGGGGGCGGGATTTGCTAGGACTTTGGGGCGGCCCCGCGTCCTTGCCCCTTCTGGCGGTCCGCCTGCATCCTCCGAAGGGGTTGGCGGAGGACACATGCCGGATATTCTTATCAAATCAGCGGACACTATTCTGACGATGGACGACCAGCGCCGCGAATTGGCGGGGCAGGATATCCTGATCCGCGATGGCGTTATCGCGGATATTGGGCCCGATCTGGATGCCGCTGGGGCCGAGACAGTGTTGGCGCAGGGATGCGTGGTTACACCCGGTTTGGTCAATACCCACCACCATCTGTATCAAACCCTGACCCGCGCCGTTCCGGGTGGGCAGGATGCGCTGCTGTTTGGCTGGCTGAAAACCTTATACCCGATCTGGTCGCGGTTCGGTCCCGAAGAAATCTATGTCTCGGCCCAAGTGGGGTTGGCGGAATTGGCGCTGTCGGGCTGCACGCTCACCTCGGACCACCTATATCTTTATCCCAACGGTGCGCGGCTGGACGACACGATTGCCGCCGCTGTCGATATCGGGATGCGGTTCCATCCGACGCGCGGCGCAATGTCGATCGGCGAAAGTGCGGGGGGGCTGCCGCCTGATAGCTTGGTCGAAGCCGAGGCCGCCATTCTGGAGGATTGCATCCGCGTCGTCGACCGGTTCCACGATCCTCGAGAAGGGGCCATGGTCCGTGTCGGGATCGCGCCCTGTTCGCCGTTTTCAGTCAGCCGTGATCTGATGCGCGATGCCGCGATTCTTGCCCGCGACAAAGGCGTGATGCTGCATACCCATCTTGCCGAAAATGACGAGGATATCGCCTATTCCCAAGCAATGTTCGGCTGCCGCCCCGGCCAGTATGCCGAAGATCTGGGTTGGACGGGCCCCGATGTCTGGCACGCGCACTGCGTGAAATTGGACGGGCAAGAGATTGACCTTTTTGCGAAATCGCGGACTGGCGTCGCACATTGCCCCTGTTCCAACTGTCGGCTTGGGTCCGGAATTGCGCCGGTGCGGGCAATGCGGGATGCGGGCGTCAAGGTGGGCCTGGGCGTTGATGGTTCTGCATCGAATGACGCGGGCAACCTGATCGCCGAGGCGCGGCAGGCGATGTTGCTGCAACGCGTCGCGCTGGGCGCCGATAAAATGAGTGCCCGCGAAGCGCTTGAAATTGCGACACGCGGCGGGGCCGATGTGCTGGGCAGGCCCGATTGCGGCCGGATAGCATTGGGCAAACGGGCGGACATCGCGATCTGGGATGTAAGCGGCGTAGAAAGCGCAGGAAGCTGGGACCCGGCCGCGCTGCTGCTGGCAGGGCCGACCCGTGTCCGCGACTTGTTCGTAGAGGGTCGCCAGATCGTCAGAGGTGGCGAAATGGCGCGTCTTGATTTGCCGTCATTGGTCCAAAGGCAAAATAGTCTGGCCCAGAAGTTGATGGCGGGATAAACATTTCCTGAAATTTGTATTAGGAGGTTTTGGGCAATGTTTAAAAAGGCTGTTTTTGGCGTAGGGCTCTTGGCGCTTTTGGCTGGGTGTGTCGAGGATACCGCCCCGCAGTCACAGGCGCCTGCGGCCCCGACGGGCGGTTCGACGGCGGCGATATCAACAACCGCAGGTTTTGGCACTGCTTTGAACGGCATTCGTGCGTCCAACGGTATAGGTGCTGTTACACGCAACGCCAAACTGGACCGCGCCGCACAGAACCACGCCTCAGACATGGCGCAGCGGGCCTATTTCAGCCACGTTTCGCCCGATGGCAAAAGCGTCGGCAATCGCGTAAAGGCGGTTGGTTACAACTATTGCACGGTCGCTGAAAACATCGCCTGGGGGCAGAATTCCGAAGCAGAAGTGCTTCAGGTCTGGATGGGTTCGCCCGGACACCGCGCCAATAACCTGAACCGCTCCGTAACCGAATACGGGCTGGCCCGTGCCGGGGCCTATTGGGTTCTGGTTCTGGGCAAGCCTTGCTAAAACAGATCAGGCGCGGCCAACACGCTGTTGGCCGCCCACCCAGACCGAACGGATGGCGCGGTCGTCGCCCATCATGATAGTCGGGAACACGGCATCCCAGATGCTATCGGCCCGCGTGGTGCGCTGGGCAATAGCTGCAGTCGATTCCAGATCAATCACGCAGATATCTGCCGCAGCGCCTGCGCCCAGATGCCCGATTTCGCCCGACATGTGCAGGGCGTTGGCAGACCCTTCGGTCGCAAGCCACATCAGTTCGGCGGGGTGCAGCGCGGTTCCGCGCAACTGCCCGACCTCATAGGCGGCAGCCATGGTTCGCAACATGGAAAACGACGAACCGCCGCCCGTATCGGTGGCCAGCCCGACCCGCAGCTTATCTGCCAACCCGCGCATGTCGAACAGACCCGACCCGATAAATGTATTCGAGGTCGGACAATGCACGAGGCTTGCATCAACCTCGGCCAGTCGCGCCTTTTCGCGGTCGGTCAAATGGATTGCATGACCAAATAGCCCACGGGGGCCAAGCAGGCCAAAGGCCTCGTATGTGTCCAGATAATCGCGGGCGTTGGGGAACAGGTCCTTGACCCAAGCGATTTCGGGCAATTGCTCTGACAGGTGTGTCTGCATCGGGCAATCGGGGAATTCGGACCACAGTCCACCCAAAGCGGCCAGTTGATCCGGCGTCGAGGTCGGCGAAAACCGCGGCGTAATCGCATAGGTCGCGCGACCACGACCATGCCATTTCTGCAAAAGCCGTTTGCTGTCGTCATAGGCCGACTGGACCGTGTCCCGCAGCCCGTCAGGGGCATTCCTGTCCATGCAGGTCTTGCCCGCGATCACCGCCATTCCGCGCACCTCGGCCGCGCCAAAGAAGGCATCGACACTTTCAGGGTGGATTGTGCAGAACGATGTCAGCGTCGTTGTGCCGTGCGCCAAGGCAAGGTCCAGCGTCAGCCCCGCTGCATTGTCAGCATAGTCGGCATCGGCAAACCGCATCTCTTCGGGGAATGTGTAGGTATTGAGCCAGTCGATCAGCTGTTTGCCCCAGGACGCGATGATCCCGGTCTGGGGGTAATGCATATGCGCATCGACAAAGCCCGCGACGATCAGATCGCGACCATAATCCACCAGTTTTGCCATTGGATGCAGCTTGCGCAAAGCATCGCCGCTTCCCACCGCCGCAATCCTGTCGCCTTGGATCAACACCCCGCCTGCACTGTCGTGATGGGTCACGGTCTCCCATCCATTGCGGAAGGGATCACCAGAGAAAGAGAGCGTCTGCCCGAGGAGAAGAGTTTGTGTCATTGTTCGACCCTAAGCGCGCAGCCCAAATCCATCAATCAAAGCCCGCAAGAAACATTTTCCCGTTAATCATGACAATATCGCGCGGCATACCAGCGGATTTACAATAAACCTCTGCGATTGGGCGATACGATGCGGTCCAGAGTTGTAGCCTGACAGCAAAAAGCTATGGTGCACGCGATTCTAGCGGCCAAGGGGAGGCGCGTAAAATGTCGGAAGACCAGATCGACATCCGCGACGACGAGGACGACGAAGAAGAAGCCTTTGGTGTGACCGACAGGGTTGTCGCCGATGTGCTGATCGCGATTGAAGAGGCGGACGCGTCCGCGATCGAAGCCTTGCTCGATCCCCTGCACCCTGCCGACATCGCCCACCTTCTAGAACAGATCGACCCACGCGACCGGCGTGCGCTTCTGGTCTTGTGGAAGGGCGGGATGGATGGCGACATTCTTTCCGAACTCGACGAAGGTCTGCGCGAAGAAATCATCGAAAGCCTTGCGCCCGCCGAATTGGCCGAGGCTGTGCGCGAGCTCGAATCCGATGACGTTGTCGACCTTGTCGAATATCTGGACGAAGAACAGCAAGAGGCCGTTCTCGATGCGCTTCCTGCGTTGGAACGGATCGCGGTTGAAAAGGCGCTCGCCTACCCCGAGGAATCGGCGGGCCGGCACATGCAGGTCGAAGTCGTTCGGGTGCCGGAATTCTGGTCCGTCGGTCAGACGATTGATTTCCTGCGGTCCGATATCGAATTGCCAGACCAGTTCTACCACGTGATCCTTGTCGATCCGCGCATGAAACCGGTGGGCTATGCGACACTCGGGCGTGTCCTGTCGGCGCGCCGCGACACCAAGTTGCGGGATATCTGCGAAGACAGCTTCCGCACCTTCCATATCGAAGACCCCGCCGCCGATGTGGCCCATGCCTTCAACCACTACCACCTGATCTCGGCGCCCGTGGTCGATAACGACGACCGCTTGGTCGGGGTCATCACCATCGACGACGCGATGACGCTTCTGGACGAAGAACATGAAGAGGACATCTTGCGCCTTGCCGGTGTCGGTGAGGGCTCACTATCGGACACGGTGATCGAAACCACCCGCCAAAGGTTTCCTTGGCTTGCGGTCAATCTGGTGACGGCAATCCTTGCGTCGGGGGTTATCTCGCTCTTTGAAACCACAATCGCGAGCCTTGTGGCCCTTGCTGTCCTGATGCCGATCGTGGCCTCGATGGGGGGGAATGCGGGCACCCAGTCGCTGACTGTTGCGGTGCGTGCCATGGCGACCCGCGATCTGACCGGCGCCAACGTCTGGCGGGTTATCCGGCGCGAGGCGCTGGTGGGGCTGGTGAATGGGCTGGCCTTTGCCATCGTGATGGGGCTGGTGGGATGGTTCTGGTTCGGCACGCCGATGCTGGGGCTGGTGATCGCCGCCGCAATGGTGATCAATCTGGTCGTGGCCGGACTGGCCGGAACCGCGATTCCGGTGCTTCTTGAAAAGGCTGGAGTGGACCCTGCGCTCGCATCGGGGGCTTTCGTGACAACTGTAACCGACGTGGTTGGCTTTTTCGCATTTCTCGGGCTTGCGGCGGTGTTCCTGCTATGACGGTTGCACCTGATCTGACGGCCATCAAAACCGCCGCGCGCAAAGCTGCTTTTGCGCGGCGCAAACTCGCCTTTGACGCAGGCCGGTCCAGCGCCGCGCATCTGTCCGAAGTGCTTGCAGGCTATCGCGGGGTGCCGCTTGCAGGCTATATGCCTATGCGCACCGAAATCGACCCGCTGCCCGCCATGGCAGAGGCCGCAGCCCACGGGCCGGTGGCGGTTCCGGTCATCATGGCCAAAGCGACCCCGCTGCAATTCAGGGCCTGGGAGCCCGATTGCGCCATGGTCGAAGGCACCTTTGGCGCATGGATCCCCGAATCTGGCCCTTGGATCGAACCGGAAATCCTGATTGTACCGCTGGTCGCCTTTAGCCGCAGCGGTGGCCGCTTGGGCTATGGCGGCGGGTTCTATGACCGGACGCTGCAGGGGCTGCGGGCCAAACGCGCCACGCTCGCCATTGGCTTTGCCTTCGCCGCTCAGGAAGACCCCGATCTGCCGCTCGAACCCACCGATCAGCCGCTCGATCTGATCGTGACCGAGGACGGTATAATCGAGGTCTGACTACACTATTCCGATTATGGCAACCAATCCGTCCCTCCCTCTCTCCGAGGCCCACAAATATCCTCGGGGGGTGAGCCCGGAACGGGTGAGGGGGGCAGACAGCCCCCTTCTTCCTTTTTGCGCTGCTGCTTGCCCTTTCGGTCGGTCGAGCCTAACAGGGTGCCATGAAAATACTCTTTCTTGGCGATGTGATGGGACGCGCGGGGCGGGCGGCGGTGGCCGAAAAACTGCCAAAGCTGCGCGAGGCGTGGAAACTCGATTTTGTCGTGGTCAACGGCGAAAATGCGACCGGTGGGATGGGGCTCTCGGGGGCCCATGCCAAAGGCATTCTGGACGCTGGTGCGGACTGCGTGACGCTGGGCGATCATGCCTTCGACCAAAAAGATATGATGACCTATATCGAGCAGGAACCACGCATCCTGCGGCCGCTGAATTTTTCCAAAGTCGCCCCCGGCAAAGGTGCTCGGGTGTTCGAGGCGCGGGGCGGGCGCAAGATACTGGTCGCGCAGGTCTTAGGGCAGGTTTTCATGAAGCGACCCTTTGACGATCCGTTCTCGGCTGTCGATTCAGTTCTGAAACAATATCCGATGGGCGGGCTGGTGCAGGCCAGCCTGATCGACATGCACTGCGAAGCGACCAGCGAAAAAATGGCGATGGGCCATTGGTGCGACAGCCGCGCCAGCGTTGTGGTCGGCACCCATACTCATGTGCCCACAGGCGACGCCATGATCCTGCCCGGCGGCACCGCCTATCAGACGGACGCAGGGATGTGTGGCGATTACAATTCGGTCATCGGGATGCAAAAGGCCGAACCGATGCGCCGGTTTATCACGGGAATGGCCAAGGACCGGTTCGAACCGGCGCTGGGCGAGGCGACGCTGTCAGGTCTTTATATCGAAACCGACGACCGCACCGGCAAAGCGACCCGTGTTGAAATGGTCCGTCAGGGTGGCAGGCTGTCGCCCGCAGGTCCGGTATGACAAACATCGCCCGCGCGCGGATCGGGTGGTCGGCGCTCCTCATCCTGTTCGGGGCAGGCTGGGGGCTGACGCAGCCTTTGGCCAAGATTACGGTCAGTGCAGGCTATGCGCCCTTTGGCATCCTGTTCTGGCAAACCGCCATCGGTGCGCTATTGCTCGCAGTGATCAATGCCGTCCGGCGCGGCAGTTGGCCGGTCTCGGCCCCTGCGATCCGCGCCTATGCCGCCATTGCGGTGCTGGGAACGCTGATCCCCAATTCGGCGAGCTATACCGCCGTGGCCCATTTGCCGTCTGGGGTGATGTCCATCGTCATTGCAGCGGTTCCTTTGTTTGCCTTTCCCCTGTCGATCCTTCTGCGACAGGACCGTTTTGGCTGGGGGCGGTTTATGGGGGTTCTGCTGGGACTGGCGGGGGTTGTCCTTATTGCCGTTCCGGGGTCGAGCCTGCCAGACCGTGCCGCCATCGTCTGGCTGCCGCTCGCCCTGCTGGGACCGTTTTGTTATGCGCTCGAAGGACTTTATGTCGCCTCTCGCAAAACCGCGGGGCCGGATGCGATCCAGATCCTTCTCGGGGCTTCGGTGATCGGGGCGCTGGTCATGGGGCCGCTGGCGCTGGCGACGGGGCAGTTCATTGTGCCAACCGCGCCCTATGCCGTGGCGGATGCCGCACTTTTGGCAATCGCTTGCCTGCATGCGCTGATCTATGTCGGATACGTCTGGATGGTCGGAAAGGTTGGCGCGGTCTTTGCGGCACAGGTCAGCTATCTGGTGACCGGATTCGGTGTCGTCTGGGCCATGCTGATCCTGTCCGAAAGCTATTCGCTGTGGATTTGGGCAGCGATGGGGCTGATGATGGTCGGGATCACTTTGGTGCGCCCTGCTGACGCGGCGGGCCTTGCACAAATCGATCCGGCAGGCGACAGTCAGGCGACCTAACCCCAAGGATCAAAATGATCGATCTCATCGGAATTCCACCACAGGCGCATGCCTTTGTCTGTATCGGTATCGTCCTTTTGATGTTCGTGATGTTCCTGACCGAACGGTATCCGACCGAGGTCGTGGCCATCGGCGGGGCTTGCCTGATGCTTGTTTCAGGTCTCCTGCCGTTTGATGAGGCGGTTGGGGTGTTATCGAATTCCGCCCCTTGGACGATTGCGCTGATGTTCGTGCTGATGGGCGCCTTGGTGCGCACAGGCGCGTTGAACGTCATGACCCAGATGGCCGAACGCTATGCCAAATCGCATCCCCGCGCGGCGCTGGTCGGGGTGATGGGCTTTGTTCTGGCATCGTCGGCCTTTGTGAACAACACGCCGGTCGTGGTCGTGATGCTGCCGGTCTTTGTGCAATTGGCGAAAACGCTTGGGGTTTCGGCGTCTAAATTGTTGATTCCCTTGTCTTACGGCGCAATCGTCGGGGGCACACTGACCTTGATCGGCACATCGACCAACCTTTTGGTCGCGGGCGTCGCGCAAGAGGCAGGGCTCGAACGCTTTACCATTTTCGAGATCATGCCGATTGGTCTGGTCATTGCCATTTGGACGATGGGTTACCTTGCGCTTTTCGGCAAACGCCTGCTGCCGGATCGCGACAGCATGGCAAACCTTTTGTCCGACAAATCCAAGATGCGGTTCTTTACCGAAGCCGTCATTCCGCCAGGGTCGAACCTGATCGGCCGCGAGGTCACGGGAGTCCAGTTGTTCAAGCGTGACGGGGTCCGATTGGTCGACGTGATCCGTGGCGATGCCTCTTTGCGGCGCGATCTGTCGGGGGTGATCCTCGAGGTCGGGGATAGGGTCGTGTTGCGGACGAAGATGACTGAACTGCTCAGCCTGCAACGAAACAAGGAACTGCGCCGCGTCGATCAGGTGTCTGCGGTCGAAACCACCACAGTCGAGGTTCTGATCACGCCCGAAAGCCGCATGGTCGGGCGCCGTCTGGGCGAAATGCGCCTGCGCCGCCGTTATGGCGTTTACCCCATCGCGGTGCATCGCAGGGACAAGAATATCGGCCGCCAGATCGACGATCTGGTGGTGCGCGTTGGCGATACCCTGCTGTTGGAAGGCGCCCCCGAAGACATCCAGCGGCTTGCCGCGGATATGGATCTTGGCGACATTTCGAAACCCTCGGCCCGCGCCTATCGCCGGAGCCACGCACCGATCGCCATTATCGCCATGTTCGGGATCGTCATGCTGGCGGCCTTTGACGTCGCCCCGATCCTGCTTTTGGCGTTTCTCGGCGTAGCGATTGTCCTTTTCACACGCTGCATCGACAGCGAAGAGGCGTTCAGCCATGTTGATGGCCAACTGCTCGCCCTGATCTTTTCCATGCTGGTGGTTGGTGCGGCACTGGAAAGCTCTGGCGCAGTCGAAATGATTGCGGGTGGTCTGTCGCCTTGGATGATGACGTTGCCGCCTTGGGCTGTTGTGTTCTGTGTCTACTCCCTCTCGATGGTTCTGACCGAACTGGTGTCCAATAATGCGGTCGGTGTCGTCATGACGCCCATCGCTATCGGGCTGGCCACGGCGCTGGGCGTCGATCCGCGTCCCTTGGTCATTGCCGTGATGATGGCGGCCTCGGCGTCGTTTTCGACCCCGATCGGCTATCAGACAAACACGCTGGTCTATGGCCCGGGAGGCTACAAGTTTTCGGATTTCCTGCGCATCGGTATTCCGCTTAATCTGTCGCTTGCGGTGATCTGTTCCATCGTTATCCCGATGATCTGGCCGCTTTGACCTGACGGCTGTGTCAGCACGGGCTTGCAGCCCGAGGGTGCGCTGACATATAGAGGCGCGAAATCTGACACATGAACAAGCGAGGCTCCGATGGCAGGGCATTCAAAATGGGCAAACATCCAGCACCGTAAAGGCAAGCAGGACAAGCTCCGGTCCAAGATGTTTTCCAAACTGTCCAAGGAAATTACCGTGGCCGCCAAAATGGGCGACCCTGATCCAGAAAAGAACCCGCGCCTGCGTCTGGCTGTGAAGGCCGCGAAATCGCAGTCCATGCCCAAAGACGTGATCGAACGCGCGATCAAGAAAAGCCAAGCAGGCGATGCGGCCGACTATACCGAAATCCGGTATGAAGGTTACGGCGCAAACGGCATCGCGATTATCGTGGAATGCATGACCGACAACCTGAACCGCACGGCATCGAATGTGCGCAGCTATTTCACCAAACACGGCGGCAATCTGGGCACAACCGGATCGGTTAGCTTTATGTTCGACCGCGTGGGCGAAATTACCTATCCCGCCACGGCTGGCGACGCGGACACTGTGATGATGGCCGCGCTCGAGGCTGGTGCCGACGATGTGGAATCGGACGACGAAGGCCATTGGATCTATTGTTCCATGGAGAGCCTGTCCGACGTATCGGACGCGTTGGAAAAAGAACTGGGCGAGGCTTCGGATACCCAGCTGATCTGGAAACCCCAGTCGCGCACCGATGTCGATCTGGAAACCGCGCAAAAGCTGATGAAGCTGATTGACGTTCTGGAAGAAGATGACGACGTGCAGACCGTCACCGCCAATTTCGACGTGCCAGAGGATGTCGCGGCCCAATTGGGCTAAGGTATCGCGACTGGAAAACGGACATTGGGGCGGGCCTTGCTGGTCCGCCCTTTTCCGTGTCTTGCTGAGCTGGTTTGGGTCAAACCGAACCTCAACGTCCAAAGGGGGCAGAGGCCATGGAATTTCTGATCGGTTTCCGAACCGGATTTGGGCTGATCCTTGCGATTGGGGCCCAGAACGCCTTTGTCTTGCGGCAGGGTATTCGTCGTGAACATGTCTTTGCCGTTGTCGCGATCTGTGCACTGTCGGATGCGGCGCTGATCGCGGCAGGGGTAGCGGGGATCGGGGCGCTGACGACCTATGTTCCGTGGCTTTTGCCTGTGCTGCGGTGGGGCGGTGTTGCCTTTCTGACGTGGTATGGGCTGCGGGCGCTACGGTCTGCATGGACAGGTGGCGCCGGGTTAGAGGCAGGGCAGGGCGGCCCAGTGCCATTGGGGCGCGTTGTGGCGACTTGTCTCGCGTTCACTTGGCTTAACCCGCATGTCTATATCGACACCGTATTGTTGGTCGGATCCATTTCCGCCCAGTTCCCGGGGCGGGAATGGGTATTCGGGGCAGGGGCGATGACGGCCTCGGTCGTGTTTTTTAGCGCGCTGGGGTTTGGTGCGCGGCTTTTGGCGCCCTTGTTCCGCAATCCAACCGCTTGGCGGGTGCTGGACGGGTTGGTCGCGGCGTTGATGTTTTCGGTGGCATTTCACCTCGCGACGGGGTGACCCCTTGCGCCTGACGGTGGCATGGGGTCTGGTGCCGATATGACAGCACTTTCCGCCTCTTCTCCGACCAAGGGCATCCTTTGGATGATCCTGACGGGTCTTTTGTTCGTCTGCGTGAATGTGATCGTCAAATATGTGGGGCCGGTTCTGCCGCCGGCTGAGTCGGCCTTTTTGCGCTATGCTTTGGGGCTGGTCTTTGTCTTGCCGATGATCCAGCCGATTTTGCGTGCGCGACTGACGAGAAGGCAAATCGGTTTCTTTGCGCTGCGTGGCCTGTCGCATACCTTTGCGGTGATCCTGTGGTTTACCGCCATGGCGACGATCCCGATGGCCGAGGTGACGGCGCTGGGCTATCTCAACCCAGTATTCGTGACCCTTGGCGCCGCGCTATTGCTGGGCGAGACGTTGCGGATGCGCCGTATCCTTGCCGTGGTCGCTGCCCTTGTCGGGGCGGCGATCGTGCTGCGGCCGGGGTTGCGGGAATTGGCGCCGGGGCATTTTGCGCAGCTTGGCGCGGCCTTGTGCTTTGCGGGGTCTTATCTGGTGGCCAAACGCCTGTCGGGCGAAGTATCGGCCACAGTCGTTGTTGGCATGTTGTCCGTCACTGTCGCAATCGGCCTTGCCCCATTTGCCATTGCGCAATGGGTGCCGCCGACGCTGTCCCAAATGGGCTGGATGTTCCTTGTCGCCTGTTTCGCCACCGCTGGGCATTACACGATGACCTTTGCCTTTGCCGCGGCCCCGCTATCCGTGACCCAGCCGGTCACCTTTTTGCAATTGGTTTGGGCGGTGACGGTCGGGGCGCTGTTCTTTGGCGAGCCTGTTGATCACTATGTCGTGCTAGGCGGTGGCATCATCATCGCCGCGATTTCCTACATCGCCCTGCGCGAGGCGCAGGGCAGGCGACGGGTGACCCCGTCGGTGACGGAAACCAAGATTTAGCAGACCACGACTGCCTCGATCCGCGTGACCTCGACCCCGCGCGCCTTGAGCCGGTCCAGCACTGCCGCACCTGCGTTGTTGCCATAGGGCTCGCCGATCGACAACCGCTTGAGGTGCGGGATGGTGGTCAGAAAGCCAAGGTCCGGAGGGGCGGCTTCACCAATGTCGAGCACCTCAAGGCTCGGGTGATTGGCGATGCCCTGCGCAGTATCCAAATTCGCGACGGACACATCCAACCGCTTGAGCCTACGCAGCGATCCCACAAAAGCGGCCGAGGTCATTTCCCAATTCCCGACAGCCAGTTCTTCGAGCGTGGTTAGCCGTCCGATGGGGGTAAAATCGGAAACACTGTAGTTGGACTGGGCGTGTAGAAGGCGCAGGTTAGGAAAACCTGCCAGGCCCGAAAGGTCAGTCAGGGCTGTTTGACCGATGTGGAGTTCGGTCAATTGCGTCATTCCCGCAATGTCAGACAGATCGTCAAAATCGGTATAGGACAGCATCAAGACCTTGACGTGGGTCAGCCCATTGATCGCGCCATAGTCCGCCAATCGTTTGCCATCTAGGTCGAGAGTGCTGCACTGCGTTGCGATGCAATCGGAAAGGATCGCTTCGCCCTCGCGCAGGAGGGTTGCCTCGTGTTCGGCCCTTGCCGCCTCAGGATCGGACCCGTTGGTTTCGACACAGGCGACGATGCCAAATGAAAGCAGAAAACTGCCTAGGATAAGGGCGGGAATTTTTAGCTTGGCGGGAAAACGAGACAGCATCGCACACTATCCTTGAATGAAAACCTAATCGGATTTCACCCGTTTTCGCGTTGCTAGGCAATAACCGTCACTGGCCCAGCCGTGAAAGCACCGATGCATGCGTCACCCGACCGACGGGGGCGCCGTTGTCGATCACCTGCAAATCGGGGGCGGCAGCCAGTTGCGCGATAAGGTCTTTGACCGGCGTTTCCGCGCCAACAGTTGGCCCGTTGCCGGTGCCCGGTTCCATCACATCCCGTGCCGTCAGCACCCCCAAGGGGTTCATATGCGCCACGAAATCGGACACATAGCCGTTGACCGGATTGCTGATAATATCGCGTGCGGTGCCGCATTGGACGATCCGCCCACCCTCCATCAACGCGATGCGGTTGCCGAGCTTGAACGCCTCGTCCAGATCGTGGGACACGAAAATGATGGTGCGTTTGAGTTTGGCCTGCAGGTCTAGGAGTTCATCCTGAAGCCGCGACCGGATCAGCGGATCAAGCGCCGAAAAAGGTTCGTCCATCAACAGGATCGGGGCATCGGTGGCAAAGGCGCGGGCGAGGCCCACACGTTGCTGCATCCCCCCCGACAATTCACCAACCTTGCGATCAGCCCAATCGGAAAGACCCACCAGCGCAAGTTGTTCGTCCACCTTGGCACGGCGCTGGTCGGGGGTTTGCCCCGCCAGTTCCAGCCCCAGCCCCACATTGTCGCGGACAGTGCGCCACGGCAGCAAGCCGAATTGTTGGAACACCATCGCCACATGGCTTAGCCGGATGCGTCGCAGAGTGGCGGCGTCGGCATGGGTGACATCGACCATGCCCGCCCCGTCATTCACATGCACCGCTCCGCGCACGACCGGGTTCAGGCCATTGACCGCCCGCAACAGAGTCGATTTGCCGGACCCCGACAGCCCCATAAGAACAAGGATCTCGCCCTGTTCCACGGTCAGGTTGCAATTGTGCACGCCCAGCACCTGCTGGGTGGCCTTCTGTATTTCCGGCCGGTCCTGACCGGCATCCATCAGTGGCAGTGCTGCCTGCGGTTTGTCGCCGAAAACGATGCTGACATTGTCGAAAATTACCGCGCTCATTGTTTTTTCCCCTGCAGCATCCGGACAAGGACAACGGCCAGTACCACGATGACAAAGCCGCTTTCAAAGCCGAGCTTGGAATTCACCCGTGCCAGCGCCTGCACAACCGGTTTACCCAGACCGTCGGCGCCCACATAGGCCGCGATGACCACCATCGACAGCGACAACATGATCGTCTGGTTCAGCCCGACCATGATCTGTGGCAGCGCCGAGGGGAGTTCGACCTTCCACAGCACCTGCCGCCCCGTGGCCCCAAAGGCCCGCGCGGCCTCAAGCAAGGGGATAGGGGTCGACGACACGCCCAGCACCGTCAGACGGATCGGCGCGGGCAGCACAAAGATCACTGTGGCAATCAGGCCCGGCACCATGCCGAGGCCGAAAAAGATGATGGCGGGGATCAGATAGACAAAAGTCGGAAGGGTTTGCATCAGGTCCAGAACCGGACTGACCCAGGCATAAACGCGGGGCCGATGCGCCAGCCAAATACCGATGGGAACGCCAAGTCCCATACAAACGATGCAGGACGACAGAACCAGCGTCAGCGTGTCGGTGGTTTCATCCCAATAGCCTTGGTTCAGGATGAACAAGAAGCCCAGAAATACAAAAAGACAAGCCTGCCACGATCGCTGCAACGCATAGGTCAAGCCGACAAAAACCGCGATGACGACAATTGCGGGCGGGGCTTGCAACAGCCACTGCAGCCCTTCGATCAGCTTGTCGAGAACCAGAGTTATGAAATCAAAGAAGGGACGCGCGTTGGACTTGAGCCACGAAAATACAGCATCCGCACTCGCGCCGACCGGAATTTTGCTGTCTGTAAGCCAATCGAACATAGTCCACCCCTTTGACTGGCCGAATAGGGAAAGGCCCCGTCATCGATTGATGACGGGGCCCTACGATCAGTTGGACAAGGCCGCGGTCACCGCAGCGGCCGCGTCGCCACCGTCTTTGGTGGTCACGCCATTCAGCCATCCAGCCCATGCATCGGGATTGGCAGCAAGCCAGGCTTTGGCGGCTTCGGTCGGATCGGTGCCGTCATTCAGGATCGCGCCCATGATCTCGTTCTCCATCTGCAGCGAGAAGACGAGGTTGGACAGCAATTTGCCGACGTTGGGGCATTCGGCGGAATAGCCCGCACGAGTGTTGGTATCGACAACAGCGCCGCCAAAGTCAGGCCCGAACCAGTCGTCGCCACCGGCAAGATAGGTCATCTTGAAGTTGGCGTTCATCGGGTGGGGTTCCCAGCCAAGGAAGACAACCGGTTCGCCACGTTCATCTGCACGGGCCACCTGTGCAAGCATCCCCTGCTCCGAAGATTCAACAACCTCGAACCCGTCCAGACCAAAAGTCCCCGACGCGATCATGTCGCTGATCAGACGGTTGCCGTCATTGCCCGGTTCGATCCCGTAGATCTTGCCGTCCAGCGCATCCTTGGCGGCGGCGATGTTGTTGAAATCGGTGATGCCGGCGGCAGCCCCTGCTTCGTTGGTGGCGAGGGTATATTTAGCGCCTTCCAGATTGGTGCGGATCACCTCGACGGTGCCAGCGTCACGATAGGGGGCAAGGTCGGCCTCCATCGTGGGCATCCAGTTGCCCAGGAACACATCGATATTGCCCTCGGCGAGCGAGGTATAGGTCACTGGAACCGACAAAAGGTCGGTGGTCGCTTCGTATCCAAGCGCGTTCAGCACGATGGATGTCGCGGCGGTTGTGGCAGTGATGTCGGTCCAACCGACATCGGAAAAGCGGACTGTGTCGCAGCCGTCTGCAAAAGCGGTCGTCGCTGTGCATAGCGCAACAACCGAAAGGGTCGTCTTGAAGGTCATGTCATTCTCCCTGACTGGCCCACGTGGGGCGGTAGACTTTTTATTGATTGACGAGTCAATAAAAAGCCAAATAATTGCACTTGGCAACATGAAAGATGAACCCGCATGCCCAAGCTTGGAATGGAGCCTATACGCCGCGCCGCTTTGGTGAAAGCCACGATTACGGAAATCGGGGTGCAAGGGTCGCTGGATGTAACGGTGAGCCAAATCGCCAAGCGGGCGGGGATGTCATCAGCACTCGCGCACCACTATTTCGGCGGGAAAGAGGATATTTTCCTAGCCGCGATGCGCCATACCCTGACGCTATACGGCGCATCCGTTCGGGGCGCGCTATCGATGGCCAAAGGCCCACGCGACCGGGTCGAGGCGATCATTCGCGCCGGTTTCGGATCGTCCAACTTTCGGCGCGAAGTGGTTGCGGCTTGGTTGAATTTCTACGTCCTCGCCCAAACCAACAGCGAGGCCCGCCGACTGCTTGTGCTGTATCAACGCCGCCTGCGCACCAACCTGAGCCATGATCTGCGCCCGCTTGTAGGCGCACGCGCACCCGATGTGGCCGAACGCATCGCGGGGTTGATCGACGGGCTTTACCTTCGGCAATCGCTGGGTGCCGAGGTGCCATCTGGCGAGGCCGCCGCGGACCATGTGCTGGCCCTTCTTGAGCTCGAACTGGACAAACAACCATGACCAAACCGAACTTCCTCATCATCATGGTCGACCAGTTGAACGGGACCCTGTTTCCTGATGGGCCTGCGGACTGGCTCCATGCGCCGAACCTCAAACGGTTGGCGGAACGGTCCACCCGATTTGCCAATACCTATACAGGGTCACCGCTTTGCGCCCCTGCGCGCGCGTCTTTCATGTGTGGGCAATTGCCCAGCCGGACTCAAGTCTATGACAATGCGGCGGAATTTGCCTCCTCTATCCCAACGTTCGCGCACCATCTGCGCCGTGCAGGCTATCAGACCACGCTGTCGGGCAAAATGCATATGGTCGGACCCGATCAGCTGCACGGGTTCGAGGAACGTCTGACCACGGATATTTACCCCGCCGATTTCGGCTGGACTCCGGATTACCGCAAACCCGGCGAACGGATCGACTGGTGGTATCACAACATGGGGTCGGTGACCGGCGCAGGCGTGGCCGAGATCACCAACCAGATGGAATATGATGACGAGGTCGCCTATCACGCGACCCGCAAGATTTACGATCTGTCGCGCGGCCATGACGAGCGTCCCTGGTGCCTGACGGTCAGCTTCACCCATCCGCATGATCCCTATGTCGCGCGCCGGAAATATTGGGATCTTTACAACGATTGCGCCCATCTGGACCCCGTTGTTCCGCCGATCCCCTATGATGAACAGGACCCACATTCCAAGCGGTTGCTGGACAGCTGCGACCGCGACAAATTCGATATCACCGGTGATCACGTCCGGCGGTCGCGGCAGGCCTATTTCGCCAATATCAGCTACCTTGATGACAAGATCGGAGAGATCCTCGATACGCTCGAGGCGACGCGGCAAGAGGCCACGATCCTGTTCGTTTCTGACCACGGCGACATGCTGGGCGAACGCGGCATGTGGTTCAAGATGTCGTTTTCCGAAGGCTCTGCCCGGGTCCCGCTGATGATCGCATCGCCCGAAATGAAGCCCGGCCGGATTGACACCCCTGCCTCGACCATCGACGTCACGCCGACGCTATGTGATCTGGCGGGGGTCGATATGTCCGAGGTCATGCCCTGGACCGATGGCGAGTCATTGGTGCCTGTCGCTGCGGGAACGGGCGAACATGGTCCTGTCCTGATGGAATATGCCGCCGAAGGATCCTGGGCGCCTCTCGTCGGGATCAGGAAAGGTGACTATAAATACACCGCCTGCGCACTGGACCCTGAACAGCTTTTCGATGTCGCGACGGATCCGGCAGAGTTGAGCAATTTGGCGGATGTTGAAAAACATCAAGAAACTCTGGCGGAAATGCGTAGTCTTGCCGCCAAAAAGTGGAATTTGGACAGGTTTGATGCCGAGGTGCGCCAGTCACAGGCCCGGCGCTGGGTGGTCTATGAGGCCCTGCGCAACGGGTCCTATTTCCCGTGGGATTACCAGCCGCTGCAAAAGGCATCGGAACGCTACATGCGCAACCACATGGATTTGAACATATTGGAAGAAGGCCAGCGCTTTCCGCGCGGGGAATAAGGATGCAAGCAGATTACGTCATCGTCGGCGCCGGCAGTGCAGGCTGCGCCATGGCCTATCGTCTGGCCGAAGCCGGACAATCTGTTCTGGTGATCGAACACGGTGGTTGGGACGGCGGGCCATTTATCCAGATGCCTGCGGCCCTGTCCTATCCGATGAATATGTCGATGTATGACTGGGGACTAAAGACCGAACCGGAACCCCACATGAACAACCGGGTCATGGCGACCCCGCGCGGTAAAGTTATCGGGGGGTCTTCGTCGATCAACGGTATGATCTATGTCCGCGGCCATGCCCGCGACTATGACCATTGGGCCGAACAGGGTGCCAGTGGCTGGGGTTATGCCGATGTGCTGCCCTATTTCAAACGGATGGAACACTGGCATGACGGAGGGCACGGGGGCGATCCCGATTGGCGCGGCAAAGACGGGCCGCTGCATATCACCCGCGGGCCGCGCACCAACCCGCTGACCCGCGCCTTTGTCGAGGCAGGCCGTCAGGCCGGCTATGGCGTGACGGGCGATTATAACGGCGAACGACAAGAGGGGTTCGGCCCCTTTGATGCGACGATCTGGAAAGGGCGGCGCTGGTCGGCGGCGAATGCCTATCTGCGGCCTGCGTTGAAATATCCGAACGCCTCTTTGGTGCGGGCCTTTGCCCGCCGCGTGGTGATCGAGGAAGGTAGGGCCAAAGGAGTCGAAGTTGACATGGGCGGAACCCGCACCATGATCCGCGCGAACCGCGAGGTGATCCTTGCGGCGTCTTCGTTGAATACCCCCAAACTCTTGATGTTGTCGGGGATCGGGCCTGCGGCCCATCTGGCCGAACATGGCATTCCGGTGGTTGCTGACCGTGCGGGTGTTGGTCAGAACCTGCAAGACCATCTTGAGGTCTATTTGCAAATGGCTGCGACCAAGCCGGTAAGCCTATACAAATATTGGAATATCTGGGCCAAGGCTGCGATCGGCGCGCAATGGCTCTTCACCAAGACGGGCATGGGGGCCTCCAACCAGTTCGAGAGTGCCGGATTCATCCGATCGGATGCGGGCGTTGATTACCCCGATATCCAGTTCCATTTCCTGCCTATCGCCGTGCGCTATGACGGGCAGACCGCCGCCGAAGGGCATGGGTTTCAGGCCCACGTCGGCCCGATGCGGTCGCCGTCGCGCGGGTCTGTGACGCTGCGATCCGCCGATCCGGTCGCCAATCCGGTGATCCGTTTCAACTATATGTCCACCGAAAAGGACTGGTCTGATTTCCGCAAGGCGATCCGCCTGACGCGCGAAATTTTTGCGCAAGAGGCCTTTGCCCCCTATCGCGGTCACGAAATCCAACCGGGGTCGGCGGCGCAATCGGGCTCGGACATCGATGCCTTTATTCGGGATCACGCGGAAAGCGCCTATCACCCCTGCGGCACTGCCCGCATGGGGGCGGCGACAGACCCGATGGCGGTCGTTGACCCGCAGGCCCGGGTGATCGGTGTGGATGGTTTGCGGGTCGCGGATAGTTCGATCTTTCCGAGGATCACCAATGGCAACCTCAATGCCCCGTCGATCATGGTGGGCGAAAAAGTGGCTGATCTGGTGTTGGGGCGGTCCCCACTCCCGGCCGAGAATGCGGAACCTTGGATCCATCCGGAGTGGCGGACGTCCCAGCGCTGACCATAAGCCGGCGCGTTTGATGGCGTGGGAAGGGGGCGCTGCCCCCGTCGCCTTTGGCGACTCCCCCGAGGTATTTTTGACGAAATGAAGTTGGTGCCGATTGTAACTTTGCGGCGTTAAGACTTTATTAACCAAATGGTTCTGCGAGTTCTCATATTTGCGTTGCTTCTGGGGGCGTCGCCCGCTTTGGGGCAGGGGTTTTCGGGCACCTTGCATGTTGTGGACGGCGATACTTTTGATGTCGGCGATGTCCGGGTTCGTTTGTTCGGTGTCGACGCGGTCGAGCGTTCCCAGACCTGTATTGATCGCGCGGGGACCCGTTGGGCCTGTGGGGAATGGGTGGTCGGGCAGGTGACCGCTGCCTTTGAGGGCAAGACGGCAGATTGCCTGCCGCAGGATACCGACCGATATGGCCGCGTTGTGGCGAAATGCACTGTAGCGGGTGAGGATCTGGGCGCGGTGCTGGTGGGTAATGGGTTGGCGCAAGCCTATCGCCTTTATTCGATGGATTATGACCTTATTGAAAAGGGCGCCAGCCTGCAGCAACTGGGCCTGTGGTCGTCAAGCACGCAGGTCCCCGCTGACTATCGGCATTCGGCGGCACCCGTTGTTCCTGCGCAATCCGCGCCAGTGGGTTGTGCGATTAAGGGCAATATCTCGGCTTCGGGGCGTATCTATCATGTGCCGGGCCAGCAGGATTACGACAACACGCGCATCAATGCCCGGGACGGGGAACGCTGGTTTTGTTCCGAAGCCGAGGCGCAGGCCGCAGGATGGCGTCGCGCCCGCCGTTGAATTGATCCATCGCAAGGCAGCCCTTTGCGTGGCCTGGCATAATGAGGTCAAAGCAACAGGAAAGGATGCCAAAATATGTCGCACACCCCCCACGAACTGGCCGAAGAATTCCCCGATCAGCATGATCTGATTGCAGCGCTCAAAGCGCGGGACGCGCATTTTGCAAATCTGGCGGAACAGTATCACGCGATCAATCGCGCCGTGCATCGTGCCGAAACTGATGTGGAGCCGACCGATGACCTGCATCTGGCGGAGATGCGCAAGACCCGTCTGGCGCTGAAGGACCAGATCGCCGCAGCATTGCGCGCTGCCGCTTGATCGACGCCAAAGTCAGGCGGCGGGCGACCCGCCGCCTTCGACCTGTTCCTTGAACTGGTTGAAAAATTCGTCGGCCATCTTGCGGGCAAAACCGCCAATCAGGCGCCCGCCCAATTGCGCGATTTTGCCTCCGACCTGGGCGTCGACTTTATAAGTCAGCTCGGTGCCGCCTTCGACATCGCGCAGGTGCACATCGGCGCCACCCTTGGCAAAGCCCGCGACACCGCCTTTGCCTTCACCCATGATCCGATAGCTTTCGCCTTCGACAACGTCGGTAAGGGTCACCTCGCCCTTGAAGGTGGCAGAGACCGGTCCGACCTTTTGCTTGACGGTGGCGGCAAAGCCTTCGGCGGCGCTTCCCGTGAGTTCCTGACAGCCGGGAATACAGGCCTGTAGCGTGGCTGCGTCGTTCAGACGTGACCAGACGGTTGCCCGATCTGCCGCGATCACTTGGGTGCCTTCCAGTTCCATCCTGTCCTCCGGTCTGAATGTATTGCGCGTAAGGTTGCCAAACTGGCGCGAGGTTACAAGGCTAATCTACCTCGTATGGGAGAAGACCGCGGTGGTCGGGGTTGATCCGGATTTTGCGTTCCAGCGGGGGCACGGCCCTTTGATGGCAATCGCGGCGTTCGCAGATCCGGCACGAAATCCCGATAGGTTCATAGGCCTGTGGCGTCGCGGTTTCCATGTGATCGGCATAGACGAGCTGGTTTGCATGCCGCACTTCGCATCCTAGCCCGATGGCATAGCGGCGTACGGGCGCGTTAAAGGCACCGCCGGATTTTGTGACGTCGCGGGCCAGACAGAAATACCGGACCCCATCCGGTGTTTCCGCCAATTGCCGGAGCCAGCGCCCGGGGGTTTCAAAGGCGCGGTGCACATTCCACAGCGGGCAGGCCCCGCCGTAGCGCGCAAATTGCAGCGTGGTGGCCGAATGTCGTTTGGTGATGGTCCCCGCAGGATCGACCCGTACAAAGAAAAACGGCACGCCCTTGGCCCCGGGCCGTTGCAGGGTCGACAAGCGGTGCGCCACCTGTTCGATGCTCGCCCCGAACCTGTCGGCAAGGCGTTCCAGATCGTGCCGCGTTTCCTGCGTTGCCGCAAGGAACCGGCGATAGGGCAAAAGCGCGGCACCAGCGAAATAATTCGCAAGACCTACTTTGGCGATGGCGCGGGCCTCGGGTGATTGGAACCGCGCGAGATCGAGCGTCGCTTCGAGAAGTTGGTCTTGTGTGATCAGCGCGAGTTGCATCCAAAGCTGGAATGTCTGGGTCGGTGCCGAGGCCCGCGTCGAAAGGGTGATGGTCCGCGTCTGTGGGTCATACTGGCGGGTGTCGTTGGTGTCGGCAAAACTCACACGGATGTCGCGGGCCGCGAAATGGCGCAGGACCGTGTCCCGCCCAGTTTCGCTGCCGTTGCCCGACAGATGTTCGGCGGCACGGTCGACCGCGTCGAGATAGTTGTCGCAATAATGAAAAAAGTCGCGCACCTCCTCCCATGGGCTGGGTTGCAGGCGGGCGTCTTCGCGGCCCAAAGCCTCGTCAAGCGAGGCGAGCCGTTCGTGGGTTTGCCGATAGGCCGCGTGAAGGTCGAGAAAGGCGCGGGCAAGCGTTGGCGCGTTCGATGCGGCTAGGCGCAAATCGGCAAGGGTAGGGGCAGGGCCGGTAAACACCGGATCAGCGAGCGCTTCGCGCATGTCGCCCAGCAATCGCGCCTCGTCCCCAGACTGGAGTTCGGTGACGTCAAAGCCGAATTCCTGCGCCAAAGCCAGCACAACCGCTGTAGAAACCGGACGGTTGTTGTTTTCCATCTGGTTGAGATAGGGCAGCGACACCCCCAGTTTGTCCGCGAACCCGCGTTGGGTCAGGCCGAGCCTGCTGCGGATTTCGCGCAGCTTGACGCCAGCGTAGAGCTTTTGGATGGCCATTTGCACCTCGGCTTTGCAATAATTGCAAAGTAGCTTTTGCAAACCTTGTGGGCAAGGATCAGTTTTGCCGCGCTTCGCGCCAGTAGATAAAGGCGATGGTCAGGATTGACCCGACCGCTGTCACCAACATCAAAAGGATCAAGGGGCGCGCGCCACTATCGTCAGTCAACAGGTATCCGGCCAATGCCGACAGGACCGCGCCCCCGCCAATGCTGATCGCGCCGCCAAGACCACTCGCCGATCCGGCAAGATGAGGTCGGACCGATAGCGAACCCGCTGTTGCGTTGGGCAGCAAAATCCCGTTTCCAACGCCCAGAAATCCGCAAAGCCCAAAGAACACGGCCGCATTGATCAATCCAGAAATGTCAGCAAGGAGAAGAACGGTAAGCGCCGAGGTAGAGACGATCGCGCCGCTCAGGATCATCTTGTTGATCCCTAGCCGCACCGAAAACCGTCCTGACAGAAAGTTGCCGAAAGCATAGCCGAGGGCAGGGGCGCCGAGCGCCACACCGGTCCAAAAGGACGATAGCTCAAACACCGTATTGGCGACAAAGGACGCGCCGCCCAAGAGGGCAAAGAACGCGCCCGACCCAAGGGCTGCTGCCATTACATACCCCCAGAAACGAGGTGAACAGATCAGTTCGGGATAGGTCGAAATCGTCTGGCGAAACGACATGCCGTTGCCCTGATTGGTTTCGCCCAGATCGCGCCAGCACAGCAACAGGACGAAAAGGGTGCATAGGATCAAGAAAATCAGGATCGCGTGCCAGCCAAACATTTCGTCCAGCGACCCGCCGATCATCGGTCCGATCATCGGCACAATCGACATGCCCATCGTCACATAGCCGATCATCGATGCGGCCTGTTCGGCGGGCACCATATCGCGGACGATTGCGCGGCTGAGGACAAAACAGCCGGTCACGATGGCTTGGAGCATCCGAAATGTCAGAAAAACTTCGACCGATGTGGCGAAATAGGCGCCCACTGTCGCCAACACAAATAGCACAAGCGAGGCCAGAACAACCGGCCGGCGACCGTAGGTGTCTGAAATGGGGCCGACCGCGATTTGCACAATGGTCGTAGCTGCCAGATATCCCGAAACGCTCAGCATCATGATCGCATATTGCGTGCCGAAATAATCGGTCATCTCGGCCAGAGAAGGCAACAGGATCGATAGATTCAGCGAGGTCACACCAGCAAGGAGGGTGAGGGTGACGATATGCGGAGGGCTACCGGAATCGAGAAATCTAACAGGGGACAATTTAGTCATGAGCAATTGCTAGGTGCGCAAGTCACGGTTGTCCATCAACTTTTTCCACCTACGCCAGGTGCAAAGATAAAAATCGCCCCGCAGAGTATGAATGTGAAGCCGATGAGATGGTTCCATCGCAAGGGTTCCCCTAGGTAAAGCACAGAAAATACGACGAAAACCGTTAGCGTTATCACTTCCTGAATGGTCTTGAGTTGGGCGGCGCTGAAAGTGCCATGCCCAATCCGATTGGCCGGAACCTGCAGGAGGTATTCAAAAAACGCGATGCCCCAACTGGCGAAAATTACCACCATAAGAGGAGCGGCCTTATACTTTAGATGGCCATACCAGGCAAAAGTCATGAACACATTCGAGGCCAGCAAGAGACCAATTGTTTGAAGTGGGATAGGCAGGGTTGGCATAAAAACCTCCGGTTTCAGGCTGCCAATCGCTAGCCCAAGCGGGTTGGTCCCGTAAGGGTGTATTTGGGCGGAAATAGCAAATTTGCAATTTGCAGCAATCGATCTGCCAATGGTTTGCAAATTAGCCGAATTCTCCTTTGCCTGCTGTCTGGTCGGGGATATGCTGTGCCCAAGCAAGGGAAGGACCGTTTTCAATGAAAGACATTCTGGAAGAATTGGAAGCGCGCCGCGACGTCGCGCGTCAGGGCGGCGGCGCCAAGCGGATCGAGGCCCAGCACGCGCGCGGCAAGCTGACCGCTCGCGAACGGATCGAACTGCTGCTGGACGAAGACAGCTTTGAAGAATTCGACATGTTCGTCGCCCATCGCTGCGTCGATTTCGGGATGCCCGACAATCGCCCGCCGGGGGATGGTGTCGTGACGGGTTGGGGCACGATCAATGGCCGTATGGTCTATGTCTTTTCGCAGGACTTTACCGTGTTCGGTGGGTCGCTGTCGGAAACCCACGCCCAGAAGATCTGCAAGATCATGGATATGGCGATCCAAAATGGCGCGCCTGTGATCGGGATCAACGACAGCGGCGGTGCCCGAATTCAAGAGGGTGTCGCGAGCCTTGCCGGTTATGCCGAAGTATTCCAGCGTAACATCATGGCCAGCGGTGTGGTGCCGCAGATCAGCCTGATCATGGGCCCCTGCGCAGGTGGTGCTGTTTATTCGCCCGCGATCACCGACTTTATCTTCATGGTCAAAGACACGTCTTATATGTTCGTGACCGGACCTGATGTGGTCAAAACCGTCACGAACGAGGTCGTCACCGCCGAGGAACTGGGCGGCGCATCAACCCATACCCGCAAATCGAGCGTGGCCGATGGGGCCTTTGAAAACGATGTCGAGGCGCTGGCCGAATGCCGCCGTTTGGTCGATTTCCTCCCGCTCAACAACCGCGAAAAGCCGCCCGTGCGCCCGTTCTTTGACGATGTGGCACGGGTCGAGGAAAGCCTTGATACGCTGATCCCCGACAATCCCAATACCCCCTATGACATGAAGGAACTGATCTACAAAATCGCGGACGAAGGCGATTTTTACGAGATTCAGGCCGATTATGCCAAGAACATCATCTCCGGCTTTGTCCGTCTTGAAGGTCAGACTGTGGGGGTGGTTGCAAACCAGCCGATGGTTCTGGCGGGCTGTCTGGATATCGACAGTTCCCGCAAGGCCGCTCGCTTTGTCCGGTTCTGCGATGCCTTTGAAATTCCGA